>Ga0208459_1001373_pt1 | contig 23382 bp, 23 predicted proteins | sample AD_UKC087_MetaG_FD_184433 | JGI IMG/M metagenome (GOLD analysis project Ga0208459, IMG submission 184433) | Active sludge microbial communities of municipal wastewater-treating anaerobic digesters from USA - AD_UKC087_MetaG (SPAdes) (version 2) | ecosystem: Engineered > Bioreactor > Anaerobic >... | reverse complement strand
GTTGAAATTGCCGGGGTGGTTCGACCTGCGTCCGGTTGCAGGAATCCGTTGGCAGTATTTGGAATTTTATGCCCATAACGGCGTCCAGATGTATCCGGCCCCCTGGAGCAATGACCCGCCGGAACCGTTGCCGGGGGACACCATCCATTTTAAACAGACCTACTGGCATTATTTTCTGGGAATTAAGGCGGTTTACAATATGGAAAAACATATCCGGTTCCCGCGCCTGAAAGTGATTTGCCAGCTGGATTGGGCCTATGTTGACGGAAACAACAGCGATGAACATCTGATCAGGGGAGACGGTGGGGCCCGTATGACCTATGATAGAACCAGAGGGGGCGCCTTGCATGCATCTGTCGGCCTCAAAATCGTATTGACCGAAAATGTCAGCGCGGGCTTTGAAATGGACTATATTCGAATCCGCTCCACAGGTTCGCATCAATGGCAGCATGATGTGTATGGCATCGATCAAAGCTGGGACAACGGAGTGAAAGTATGGTCGGATCAGGCCGCCTTAATGATGAATGTGGAGTATCGTTTCTGATTTTAAACTTGGACTTGGACTTGATATATGATACAAATTTGCGGTAATTTTACGATGATCAGGGCTGTTTCGGGAAAATGAAAGGGGAAAACAGATGGAACTCAAAGATATTAAAAAGGTACTTATTCTGGGTGCAGGCACCATGGGCCAGCAAATTGGCTTTGTGTGTGCCATGCACGGATACCATGTGACTTTTTACGACCTCTCGGATGAAATATTGAGTCAATCCTTGAAGCGCATCGAAAAACTCGGATCTTCATTTTTTGTGCCCATACGAAGAATAACCATAGAGCAGCTCAGAGAAATCATGGGCCGCATCACCACCACTTCGAATCCGGAAGAAGCTGCGAGAGAGACTGATTTGATCAGCGAATCCGTGCCCGAAGATCCGGAAATCAAGGCAAAAGTTTTTGAAAAGTTCAATAAACTCTGTCCTGAACGTACCATTTTTACCACCAACACATCGCTTCTCATGCCTTCGAAATTTGCCGCGGCCACAGGCAGGCCTGAAAAGTTGATAGCGCTTCATTTCCATGATGTGCGCACCACCAATATCGTGGATGTTATGCCCCATCCGGGTACAGACCCTACAGTTACAGCGTTAGTACGGGATTTTGCCGTGAGTATCGGCCAGATTGCGATCATGCTTCACCGTGAAAACAACGGATATGTTTTTAACGCAATGCTTTCCAGCATCTGCACGGCGGCCCTGACACTCGTGACCACTGGCGTTGCCAGTGTCGAAGATGTTGACAGGGCCTGGATGGGGGTGATGCGCATGCCCATAGGTCCCTTCGGCATGATGGACCAGATGGGCCTTAAGACGGTCTGGCACGTTAACGATTACTGGGCTCGAAATACACAGGATATCCCGGCCAACCAGATGCAGGCAAATGCGGATTTTCTGAAACAGTATGTGGAAAAGGGTGAGCTTGGAGCCAAGACAAAAAAAGGATTTTATACCTACCCGAATCCTGAATATGCAAAAGCTGAATTTCTTTCAGGGATGGCGGAAAAGTAGAGCTTTCAAACCGGAAAAGCTCTCTGCTGCTTTCGAAAGTTTAAAAAAGGTCTGCCCGGCATTGAAATTTTCGTGATGATCCTGCGATCATGATGATGGATGCAGTTGCTGTTGCATGCCGGTTCAACAAGGTATGCAGCAGCAGTATTTGACCGACGCAATGGAAAATCGATGATTATTCCTTCATGCTTCCCCCTTCTATGTGCTGTGTTCAAAAACTTCATTTTATGATATATTTCAATCCGTATTGAAAGAAAACTGAAAAATGAATTTGATTTTTTTGCCTAGACTGGCTTCCCCGATAAATCTTTGATTAGGGAAGCCGTTGCGAAAGGAGGATAAGCAATGAAAAAGTCAATATTTGTGACATTTATATTGGTCGTCACTTTCGTTTTTCCAATCATGTCCAATGCCATGGCGCCACCTCCGCCTCCTTTCGCATTTCCGCTGCCTCCACCCATACCGTTTGTCACGCCGCCTGAACTGGTCATCATTCCGGATACGGATATCTATGCCGTTCCCGATTTCGAAGATGACCTTTTTTTTCATCAGGGGTGGTGGTGGAGATACTGGGATGGACGCTGGTACCGTTCACAATGGTATGACCGCGGATGGGATTATTATTCCGGTTATCCCGTCTGGTTTGAGATCTTACCTCCGTATTGGCGAAATAATTACAGAAGCCGCAGGTGGGATGGACATCCCTGGAACCCTCCGCGGATTTATCATCGGGATCTTGACAGGCATTGGCGTGGGGGCCACTGGCGCAATGATCATGGTTGGGGACATCCCGGCCCCGGAAGGCGTCCGCGAGGCGGTCCCGACGGTCGTCATCATGGTCCGGGCGGCGGTCCGAGGTAGCAAGGATTTTTAAGTCACGTGCCCTATGATACTCAATCTTTAACAAATGTGCAGTCCAGAGAAACAGGACGATTACGAAGGGAAACATACGATGCTTAAGAAACCAATCTGTTGCGGTCTCATTCTGACGGTCACTATGATTATTATGCTGGGCTATACAGCCGTTGCGTCCGATATTCCGGCTGATGTGGAAAAGATACTTCGGGAGATTCGACAGGATCAACCAGTGCCTGCGCTGAGCTATTTAAAGCGCGCCAAATCAATCAACCAAGGCTGTGCGTATTATCGCGGCAATTATAATGGTATTGAAATAACGGTTGAAACGCATCCTGACAGTAACCGCGTGTCCTCCGTTTTACTGCAGATTTCCGGTGAGGATCGAACGAAGCAGGTCCTTCCTGCCGTCAAGCGCGTTATCGGTCCTCCCCGCTACAGCAGCCCGAAAGAATCCCAGTACGGCTGGGAGTGGCCCAAATACCGCAGTGCGTCGGTCCATTATGTAAGGGGCGACAAATCAGGCGAGGGGATTACGGTCGTTTCTCTCTTTTACCAGTAGTTGAATGGCCGGCAGGGAAACTTCAGGTTTGAGCAGGAGGCCCGAAAAAAAAGTTTAATCCTGACTGCGAGGGATCTGATTAAAGGAAAAATTACCTATGGAAAAAGGAAAAGAGAAAAAATGTTCCTCCTGCGGAGAATTGATGGGGGCTGAAGACGCCTTTTGCAGGAATTGCGGAAGCCGTTTCACAGAAAAAACCGGTTTGGGAAAATGTTCTGCCTGCGGTAAGCCGATGGAACCCGGTGCCGTCTTTTGCACGAATTGCGGAAATCGCTCCGAAAAAAGAAATGCAGGTGATTCTGGAGGAGCATCCCTGTTCCGATCACAGTTTACAGCATTGGCCAACGAATTCCTTACGATCCGTGAGGTGAGTCCGGTATGGTTTGAATTTTCGTCACAAACAGGCGCGCAATCACCTCTCCAGAAGGTCAATATCCAGTATGACGCGGTTGTTCAACTGGAGCCGGAAAAGAAGCAGTTAACGTTTTGGGAAAAGATGGTGGAACGTTCTGTTGGAACGACCGCCGGATTTTCTAAGGAAGTGAAAGTCCAGAAGGGGATCGAGGTTGACAAAAAAATCCACGGTCAGCTTTTACTCGGGGGAAAATACGGTTTTGAGTATGGCAAGCTACGCGAAGTTGTGAAATCTATTGCCGCCGAGCAGGGCTGGCAATTCAAAACGGTTCTCCTGAAACCCAAAATGCATGTGGATACGGGAGACAGGGCTTCCCGAAGCAGCATACCCTTTCAGAAGATTCTGCTGGTGCTTCTTGTTCTTTTCGTCATTGCGGCTCTGGGAACGGCCGGTTATCTATTTTTTGCAGACCGGTCGAAACCGGCCATGTCGCAAACAGAAACCGTGGGGAGTGACTCGAATCTTGCCGACAACGTTGATCGTGCGGGGAACGACAATCAGATGTCACCCGAGGAACCCAGGGTTCTTCAAAGAAGCGGCACGGTTGCCGGCGGCAGACCGTTTGTCGTAACAGACAAGGATGTCTATACTTACGGTGAAAGAATAAAAGTGTATTATTACAATGCCCCGGGTTATTCCAGAGACTGGATATGTGTTGTTCGGGCGGGGTCGTCCCGGACGGCGGCGGGGAATTACAAATACATTCCCAGAGGAGGGCGGGGCGTTCTGAGTTTCAAGTCTCCGCGTCCGGGAAAATACGAGGCCCGTGCCTATTATAGCTACAGCCCTTTTGAATATGCGATATCAGCCCGACACAGCTTTACAGTGGTGAACCGCCCGTTTGAGTAACAGAGAGACGATGCGGGGCCTCAGACCTTATCAAAGATAGATATTCCTAATGGTTAGCCGTGAATCGTGAAATTTATTCATTGAAAATCCTGTTATATTAAACAAGTTCGTTAAAATGTATCTGATCACCGGGTTCATCATAGCCCTCTTGGCTTTTTTTCTAAAATTTTCTTGACTTAACTTGTCTGTTTGGTCATATAAAGCAACATTTTGTAGTTATAAATTTCTTTAACTGGAGTGAAAATGATGCCGATTAGCAGGAAGTGGTTGCTGGCAATTTTGGCCATGCCGATTGCGGTTATGTTTATGTTGCCCGGAGTGGTCTGGGGAGGATTGTGGATGGGGGTGCAAGGCGGTCCACGCTATATTCCCAATACAGACATGGTGCAAAGGACCAGCTGGAACTTTGAGAAAACTTATGAGGAAGTCAAGTTTGATGTCAATGTAACAGGCGGCTTGACGGTGGGTTATGATTTTATCAATCAAGGTTTTCTGGGGCGGGACTGGCCGTTCTGGATGAAATATTTTGGTGTGATGCTGGATGTAACTTATGAAAACCTGAGTTTCGATCAGCAGGTGGTGATGATGAGAGAGCAGAGAAATAATGACACACGCCCTGATGAACGTAAAGAATATCTTACCTACATACCAAGCGGCAGCAGTAGTATGGTTGTTTTTTCCCCTATGATCTCCTTGAAATATGGATTCCTTCCAAACGCGGAGAATCCATTTGGTCGCTTGCAGCCTTACGTGGGAGTGGGACCGGGTTTTGTCATCAGCAATCCGGAAATCAATGGATGGACCACCGAGGAAAAAAATAAATTCGACGTAGCTCTGGTGGTGGAAACCGGACTCCGTTACATGATCTTTCGGAACGTTTCTCTGGACGTGGCATTCCGCTACCGCACAATTTTTACCAAATTCGGCAACAGTTATTACGTGCCGGGTGTGTCCGGAGTGATCGACATGGATTGGAACCCTCACTTGTTCAATGCTGTTTTCCGTTTGTCTTATCATTTTTAGGATGGAGGATATTAAACGGAAAGCTTCGTGTATAAGACTTTACGGATGTGAAAGAATATTTTCATGCCGCCATTCTTGCTACAGTAACGGAACAGAATTTGTAATCTGAAAAGAAATCTGTGCGGTTGCTACTGTTTTACGAACATTCTTTTTCAGGCTGTCCCGGGTTTATGGTTCCGTGGTCTGAATATTCAGGCCCTTAATCAGTCAAAATTACATTGACACGTCTCCCTATTCTTCATATATTAAAAATACTTTAATGAAATCAAATGAAAACAGTTGTTGAGGTTCATCATCAAAAAGCGACTGCAAGAACAACATGAAAAAAAAAGAAAAAGAAGGCAGCACGCTACCCGAGTCCAGAATAAGCAGGAAGAAGGAGAAATTGCTGGAAGATAGCGAAGAACTGTATCATCTTCTGGCCGACCACATGAAAGATCTGGTGTGGCTTCTGGATCTGAATTTGAATATCAAGTACATCAGTCCCTCCGTGGAAAAGTTAACAGGATACAATTTAAACGAAATCCAAAATATTACGCTCGAAAAGCTTCTGTCGAAAACATCTTTTGATAAAGCAAAGAAATTCTTTTCCGCAGAGATGACGAAGGCGCTCGCCGCACCTGACGATTATGTTTTAAAGCGATCCCTGGAACTTGAATTGAACTGCAGAGATGGCTGCATGATATGGACAGAGAACACCTTCAGCTTTATCAGGGACGAACACAGGAAACCGGTTTCCATTCTCTGCGAGGGCAGGGATATCACTGATCGCAGGCGGGCGGAAAAGGCGCTGCGGGAGAGTGAGGCGTGGCACCGGCGAAGCGAAGAGCGTTACCGGAATATCCTCGACAATATGGAGGAAGCCTATTACGAGGTTGACCTGAAAGGGGACTTGACCTTTTTCAATGCTACCGCAGTGACCAATCTCGGTTATTCCAATGATGAGATGATGGGCATGAACTTCCGCAAATACGTGGACAAGGAGAACGAACAGAAAGTGTTCGAAGCTTTTCACAGGGTTTTTGTAACCGGAGAGTTTTCCAAGGGCGTCGATTGGGAGCTGATCAGCAAAAACGGCGAGAAGAAACCAATAGAGAGCTCCATATCCCTGATGAAGGATGTAGACGGCAACCCTGTTGGTTTCAGAGGAATCATCCGGGACATTACGGAGCGCAAGAGGGCGGAGGAGGCACTGCGGGAAAGTGAGCGGAAGTTCCGAAGCCTTACCGAAACCGCCCAGGATATTATTCTAACCATCGATATGAAAGGGATCATCACCTATGCCAACCCTGCGGCTGCATCCATGGCCGGCAGAAATGATCTTGTCGGAAAGGTCTTGAGGGATTTCATTTCTCCTGAGGTTGTCAATCAGCACCTGGAAATGCTTGATAAACACCGCAGAGGATTCACCGGGACCATGTCTTATGAATCGCAAATTTCCGCCCGGGATCATGACGGCCTGATTTACTTTGACGTGAAGTCAACCACTCTTTTCTATCACGGCAAACCGTCCGGAGTGCTGATTATTGCCCGGGACTCGACTGAACGCAAACGGACAGAGGAGCAAATCCGGCTGCTGGCTATTGTCGATACACTCACTGGACTGTTTAACAGGAGAGGTTTTATAACCCTGGCCGAACAACAGCTGAAAACGGCCTATCGAACCGAAAAAAAACAGCTGCTTTTTTTTATTGATCTCGACGGGCTCAAAATGATTAATGACACCTATGGTCATGACGAAGGCGATCATGCACTGCAAAAAACAGCCATGATTCTTAAGCAAACCTTCAGGGAGTCTGATATTATCGGCCGTCTGGGTGGAGACGAATTTGCCGTTTTAGTTGTTGATGATGACGAACTGCAAAAAAATATATTAAAACGTTTGAAAGAAAGGATCAAAGAAGAAAGCACCGTTTCAGATGTTTCGTATAAAATTTCCATGAGTATCGGTGTTGCCGAATATGATCCATCCAGGCCCTGTAAGGTTGAGGAGTTGATGCTCGAGGCGGACCGGTTGATGTATATTCAGAAGAAAGAGAAAAAACAGGCAGGGGGATATCACATGTGAATGTTTATTTTTTACGACATGAGACTCAACATTAGCCGGAAATGAAATTCACCTGTTTTTCGATTTCATCGGGGGATAAATTGACAAACTCCACACCTGCCATATAAGACTCATCCGCGAAGATGGTTTTAATCCATCTTACTTTTCCTATAGCCGTTATCTTGTTGCATAGATCTTTGAATGTGAAATCGATTTTGAGGAGAGAATCAACCGGTAAATAATAATTGACCTGAATTTTCGTACCAAGCACGGAGACATCTTTGCTCTGGCCCAGCACAACTTTCCCTTTGGAATTTGTTTCCCCATTGGAAACGATCGTAATGGTCACCTGGTTATTTTTTTTCAGTCTTTCGATCCTTCTTTTTTCGTCCATAAAAACTTATTCCCGTTGTTTATTCTTTAGAATTCCATATTCAAAGTTCTGCAAGCAAGCGGTTTCTTTACCTAGACCTTTTTGGACTTCCTGACGACTTTCCCCGTTCCTGTAGCGAACAGGTTGGAGAGTTCCTTCTCTTCAATCCAATATCTCCTGCCGACTTTTACGGCTTTCAGTTTTCCCGACCGGACATAGCCCCTGACGGTAAATTTACCAACCCCGATCTTTTCTGCAATACCGTCGATATCATAATAGGTTTTGCCTTCGATCTGTAGTGTAGCCATGATAAACTCCTCCACCGTTCTTCAATTTTTTAAATGGCGGTATCTGTGGTTGTGACAGATGACTTTATGTTAACACGGCAGATTGTTTACCGGTTCACCATAAGTCCAGCATGGCTTGACATCCATACTGACAACTCTTTCATTTCCCTTGTGGTATTCCACCTCGAGTGCGACAAAACAGGGATCGTCTTCATCGGCCGCGATACTGAAATCAACCTTAAACGGTTCATCCGGGTACATTCGACTGATCTTTTTTACTCTGTCATTGAATGCAATGTAAGTTTCTTCAGACTGAAATCTTTTATCCGTTTTTCTTCCGTATCGGGTGATAAAAGAAGTCATGTCCATGTATAACTGAATAACTGTCATCCTGACCAATTCGCTACTGCTCTTCACTCCATTTAATCGCCAGATTTCCATCGAACCCCCCTCTGCTCTCTCCATATTTATTGTTATATTCCCTTTCCGCTTGCGCTAATCTTTTTCTGGCTACATCCAGGTTGCTTTTCCATTCCCTGATCATTTTCCGGTTGATTTCCGCCAGGTCGATGTCCCTTTTTGTAGGGCAGGAATACCTACTGTAAAACTGATCTATCGCCTCATAAACCCTGATGACCTTTTCGATGTACCGGATGTTGACTTCCCGATCGCTGATTAAAGACTTCTGAATTTCCTTGCTGTCTTTAAGCTGAATAAAGAGCATGATCACCTCCCGCAGAATTGATTGAAAATGTTTCTCGAATCTTATGACGATTTTGGCCCTGTTTCAGGTCTCATCGAATATTCCGCTCTGAATGAGGGGGAGGCTTTGTTTGTCCCGGTACATTTCATCATATTCCCTTTTTGCTTGTGCAAGCCTTCCCCGGGCTGACGCTAAATTGCTTTTCCATTGACTGACCATCTTCCGGTATTCATCAGCCTTTTCTCTCTCCGCCCGGCCAGGATAGCTTGTGTAAAGCTTTTCCATCTTCTGATAGGATTCGATGATCATTTCATTAAATCGTACATTTTCTTCCCGGTCCCTGATTAAAGCCTTGTGGATTTCCCGTCTGGTTTCTTTGAAGAACATAATGCCCCCTCTCATTTATCTTGAGTTATGCCCTATCTTCCTCTTTCTTATCCCCTTATCATCATTGATCAATCATAAAGCAACTTATAAATTTGTATTAAATTCTCAGTAACTATATAACAGCATTTATAATCATCAATTCTTTTATAAGCTGAATATATGAACTACATTTTAGTATGTTTATATCTTAATTGTATCATTAATATTTAATAATGCAACAATTATTTTCATCTATTTAATATCTATTATTATCTATAATATACTCTATAACATCATGAGCACTCTCAAACTGTCAGGAATTCCACGGATTCAAGTGACAGGGCATCAATGTCGAGGAGAGAGGCATCAAAAGTATGATCTGATATAAATGTTTTCTTGACTCTTTTTAATAACACCGTTAAAATAACATTGTTATCTTTATAAAAGGAGACGATCATGCCTAAAATGCCCATGACCAGGGAAGAAATAGACAACACCAGGGCAAGGATTCTGGATACCGCTCTTGATATTATCATTACGGAAGGGTTCAACCATTTAAGTGTGCGTAAAATAGCTTCCCGTTTGGGTGTCACGGCCACAACGATTTACAATTATTACACCAATAAAAATGAAATCAATCTGATGATCCGGGTACGGGGTTTCGAGAAGCTCTATGGCCTTCTGACGAAACATGCGGCCCCTTACAAGGATATTGAAAGCAAAATAAAAGCCCTGGTTCGGGCTTATATTGAATTCGGACTGAACCATCCCAGTTACTACGATATCATGTTCAACCTGCACACTCCCAAGTATCTCGACTATGTGGGCACGGAAATCGAACCTCTCGCGTATACAGAAAAACAGAATGCGTTGAAATGCCTTTCTCTTTTTACGGAAACCATCGGCGCATACCTTCCAATGAAAGGAAAGAGAAAGGATCATTTCATTTTATATCAGGTCGTTAAATTCTGGTCAGATCTTCACGGTTTGGTGACGCTGACAAACAGCCGACTGTTCCACGAAGTGCTGGATGATGTGGACGCTTTCATCCAGCAGCGAACTTCGGATATGATCGAAAATATCATAAAAATAAAAGCAACATTCAATGATGAACAAAAGCCTCATGAAATAAATTCAACGTGAAAATGGGAGGGGATTCTATGCAGGCGACAGCGCAAATAAATTCGAAAAGTTATACAAACACGCTGGCCAATCTTTTTTTTAAATTCTTTGCTTTGAATTTCAATAATCGCCCGTCATTGAAACAGTATCTGAAGGGTGATGACGGTTGGCTGAATTTCACCTTTGGTATCAAAACGGAAAGTGGAAGCATGGAGCAGGCCATGCGATTTGAAAATGGGAAAGTCATGGTATTAAAAAATATCCCTTCCCAAATGGATGCACAGCTTATTTTTGCAGATGAAAATGCCGTCAAGGAAGCCGCCACAAAACCTCCTAACCGGCTGATGCTGGCCCTGATGGAAAACAGAATCGTCATGCACGGCAATCTTGGTTATCTGCAATTAATCAACTTTTACCTTTCGCTTCTCTTAAAACAAATTCATGTTGCCAAGCTGAAAAAAGAAACAAAAATGGAAAATCGGGATTACAATGCCTCGGCGGCTGCAAAAAACAGCATCGATTCCAGAAAACTGCGGCAGATCAAAGCAGCTTCTATCGATCCGGGCATCAGGTGTTTACCCGAACCTTATCTTTCGGAATATTCCCTTCATGACTTCCCTAGGTTAAAGGATTTTCTGGATATCCATTTAAAGACCCGTCCGGCAATATGCCATGAGCGGGCTGAAATCCTGACCAGATGGTACAGGGAAAACGGGTTTGAAACCGATAAAAACGGTCAACCGTGGGTTGCCGAGCTCCGTCAGGCACAGGCATTCAAATATCTGATGGAAAACAGAAAACCCATCATCAGAAAGAATGACTTGATAGCCGGAACCAACACCACAAAAGAAATAGGGGTCATTATCTATCCGGATGCTCACGGCACGATGATCTGGGGAGAATTGCTGACCGCACCGTACAGACCGCTCAATCCCTATGATGTGACTGACGAAACCGTGGATGTTCTCCACAACAGGGTGTTCCCTTTCTGGCTGCATCGCAACTTTCGTCAATGGGTAAGGGAAAAGAAAGATTATCCGCTTTGTCAAAAACTCGACGAGCGATTTGCCGCCTGCTTTTTATGGAAAACGGTGGCCTTGTCGCACACCATTTTAAATTATCCTGAAATACTGAAGATCGGCACAAAAGGCATCATCGTGAAGATTGACAGGGAAATGGGAGAGACTCCGGGATCAGAAAAACAAAAGCTCGATTCATTTCTGGCGATGAAAATCACCCTTGAGGGAATCAATGCCTATGCAAAAAATCTTTCCGTTGAGGCCGCGCGTCTCGCGAAACAGGAAACGGATCCCTGCCGCAAAGATGAATTGATCCGTCTGGCCGATATCTGCCGGCGGGTTCCGGAGAATCCCTGTGTCACACTTGATGAAGCCGTCAATGCGATGTGGATCATCTGGGTCGGGGTGCACATGGAAAACACCAATGCAGGATTTTCGCTGGGACGGCTGGATCAATGGCTGCAGCCTTATTTTCTGGCCGACATGGAAAAACTTGCCGGTGAAGAAGAAAAACGACAATACATAAAGCACGCCATTGAACTGATCGGCTGTTTTTACATGCGCTGTACGGACCATCTGCCTTTAATACCGGATATCGGCAACTACCTGTTCGGTGGAAGTTCCTCCGATCAGGCCATCACCCTCGGCGGTGTGACGCCTGACGGTGAAGACGCGGTCAATGACATGACCTATATCTTTCTGAAGGTCACGGAAATGCTCTCCATCCGGGACCCCAATGTCAATGCCCGCTACAACAAAGGAAAGAACAGCGAATCTTACTTGAAGCGGCTTTGTGAGGTCAATTTAAACACCACGGCCACTCCCTCCATCCACAATGACGAGGCTGTCATGGCGTCCCTTGCGGAATTCAACTATCCGGCCCAACATTTGCGGGACTGGTCGGCGACAGGCTGCGTCGAGCCCACACTCTCCGGCCGGCACATCGGACACACCAATTGCATGATGTTCAACATGGTGGCGGCCCTGGAGATGGCTCTGAATAACGGATGGCATCCATTGATGCGATGGAATGTAGGACCCAAGACCGGCGATATCGAAGCCGGTGATTTTCAGGACTATGAATCGTTCTTCAATGCATTTGCGGCGCAGCTTTGCTTTCTGGCCGATCAGACCTGTGGATACAACAATCTTCTGGGAGAGGCTCACCAGGTGTTGCGCCCGACCCCTTTTATCTCCGCCCTGATCGAAGGTCCGATGAAAAGCGGCAGGGACGTTACCAAAGGCGGTGCTCTCTACAATTCGTCGGGGACCGCGTGCATCGGTCTTGCCGACATCACCGATTCGCTGATGATTATTAAAAAATTTGTGTTCGAAGAAAAGAAGGTTTCTTTCCAGGAACTGCGAAAAGCCGTTAACACCAACTTCAAAAATGATCCTGCCCTGCTTGCCTTGATCAAAAACAAGGCCCAACTCTTCGGATCCGGTGACCCGGAGGCCCTGGCGACAGCCAACAGAGTGGCTAAACTTGCCCACGACTGCTTCGGGGAACATACGAATTACCGCGGCGGCAAATACACGGCTGGATTCTGGTCCATGTCAAACCATGTCGCATTCGGCACTCTTACCGGAGCACTTCCTTCGGGAAGACTCGCGGGCAAAGCCTTTACGCCGGGGTTGACTCCTGAACCGCATGCATCCAAAAGCATTCTGGACAACATCCGCGATGTTGCCGGACTGGATCCAAAAAGCATGAACAACAATATCGCCTTCAACGTGAAAGTTGTGCCGGCCGCGAATGAAACGCACCAGAGAATCGTGGACAATATCTATTCCTATGTGAAGACATACTGCGACCTCGGCGGAATGCAGATGCAGTTGAATGTCGTATCGTCAAAAACACTCAGAGACGCCATGGAGCATCCGGAAAACTATCAAAATCTCCTGGTCCGCATATCCGGATACAACGCATACTTCGTGACACTCAACAGGGACATGCAGATGGAATTGATCGAAAGAGCGGAGTTTGGCATATAGATATAAAAAATACTTATAAAAGAAGGCGAAATGAAAATCCCGTTTATTCTGGAAATCAAAGGCAACAGCCTCGATGACGGGCCGGGTATACGGTCTGTCGTGTTCTATAAAGGATGCCCTCTGTCCTGCGTGTGGTGCCACAACCCGGAAAGTAAAAAGGCCGTTGCGGAAATATCCTTTGACGCCAAATTGTGCATTGATTGCGGCGTCTGCAGGGAGGTTTGTCCTGAAAAAGCACTTGATCGGAATAATTGTTTTTACATTGACAGAAGGAAATGCACGCTTTGCTATCTGTGCGTTGACTCCTGTCCGTCCGGAGCGTTGGACAGGGTGGGAAAAGCAATGACGGTAAACGACATTATGCAAAAGATCCTCCCGGACAAACCATTTTTCGAAACATCAGGCGGGGGAGTGACCCTGTCCGGAGGTGAGCCTACTCTATTTATGGAATTTACATCCCGACTTCTGCAGTCACTAAAGCAGCATAACATTCACACGCTTCTGGAAACCTGCGGTTACTTTGATATGGACATGTTTATGGACATGCTTTACCCGCATCTTGATGCAATCTATTTTGACATAAAAATCATCGACAGTGTCGCCCATAAAAAATACTGTGGACGGTCCAACGATAAGATACTTGATAATTTCAGCCGGATTACCCGAAAAGCGAAAAAAGACAATAAAGTGCTTTTTCCGCGTATACCGCTTGTTCCTGATATGACCGATACGGAAGCAAACATGAAAGCAATCGCGATGTTTCTGAAAAGCGTGGATGTTACCGAAGCCTCACTGCTGGCCTATAATCCGTTGTGGCATGAAAAAAGCGACAAAATCGGCGTGGATGATCCATATAAAAAAAGCAAAGCCATGACTTCTTTTGGGGATAAACCTGTTCTGGAAAAATGCAAAACCATATTGATGGAGGCCGGAATATCCGAAATCAACAGTTAATGGATGATAAACAGAATGATCGGGAGGACAATGAATGGAAACAGCAGATAAAATCGCCCAGCCGGTTCTGGTGACCGGTGCAACCGGGTTTATCGGAAGAAGAGTCGTTCATAAACTGCTGCAAAAAGAAATCGATGTGAAAGTACTGGTCCTTCCTAACGAAGTGATTCCATCGGAATGGGCAGGCAAAGTCAAAACGGTGTGCGGCAGTATATCGGATCCCCGTTCTGTAGAGGAAGCCGCCGCCGGAGCGGAAACGATCATTCACCTGGTGGCGATTGTTACAGACTGGGGAGACGAAAAGAAATACTGGGAGGTTACGGTTCAAGGCAGCCGCCTGATTTTTGAACAGGCGGTGAAAAACCAGGCCCGCGTGGTTCTTGCCTCAAGCATAGCTGTCTACGGTGACTATATTCACTCTCAAGCCTGCCCTGAAGACACCCCCTACGGGAGAACATTGGGTCCCTACAGCAGAACCAAGCAGGCCCAGGAAAAGCTCGCCTGGGAATACTTTAAGAATAAGAGCATGAAGCTTTCCGTAGTTCGTCCGGCAAATGTCTATGGACCGGGTTCCGGCCCGTGGCTACACGACGTCATAGATGTCCTTCAAAGCGGATCTCCCGGTCTTATCTCCGGAGGGGAAATGAATGCGGGGCTTGCTTATGTTGACAATGTGGCCGATGTTCTCATTCTGGCCGGGTCAACCGAAAGGGCCATCGGAAGAGTGTATAATGCCTGTGACGGATTGGACGTTACATGGAAAAAATATTTTACGGATCTCGCCAATATCATTGGAGTGGGAAATCCGAAGAGCCTTCCCGCACCACTGGCAGCAATCGGAGCCTATCTGATGGAAGGGATATATAAACTGTTCGGCATTCAGAAACGTCCGCTCATTACCCGGGAGGCTCTGAATCTGGTCGGTTCGGATAACCGAATTCCCAATGACCGGATTAAAAATGAACTGGGTTACACACCACAGGTGTCCTATGCTGAAGGACTGAAGAGGATCAGAGAGTATATTGATCAAAAAATGAGAAAATGAGGTGAACGATCATGGCTTACTTTTCCGGGAAACTCGCTTTTATTACCGGGGGATCAAGCGGCATTGGTCTGGCAACGGCAAATCTTCTTGCAAAGCAGGGATGCCGTCTTGTCCTTTTCGCCAGGGGGCAGGATTCGCTGGACAAGGCATGCCGGACCATTGAAGCAGGAATAAATAAGGCCTTTCAGCGCGTTCAATCCATCTCCATGGATGTCGCAAATGATCATGATGTGCAGCAAAAAATCAGAACCGCCGTCGAAAAGTTCGGTATCCCTGATCTGTTGATTAACAGCGCCGGCGTCAGTTCCGCAGGCTGTTTTGAAAACCTTTCCTATGACCAGTTTGACCAGTGCATGAAAATCAATGCCTATGGCACGAGAAGCACCGTCAGCGCCATCCTGCCGTATATGAAACAAAAAGGCAGCGGACATATTGTCAATATTTCCTCCATGGCAGGACTGATCGGCATGTTCGGCTACAGCTCGTACTGTACGACAAAATACGCTCTTGTGGGTTTTACCGAGTGCCTGCGCGGTGAATTGAAGCGATATAACATTAAAGTAACTCTTGTCTGCCCTCCGGAAGTGAAAACACCGTTTGTAGAAAAAGAAGCCGCATCGCTTCCTCGTGAAGCACGGGTAGTTAAATCATTTGCGGGTTTACTGACACCTGAAGGGGCGGCCAGGGCGATTGTCCGTGGTGTGAAAAGCGGGAAATATCTCGTTGTGCCGGGCATTATGGCCAAATCCCTGTACTTCTGGCATCGTGTCAGCAACGGTTTTTTGACGCGCATGCCATCGGACCTGATTGTTAAATTGGTGGCCTGGCGGTCGGGAAAATAAAATCAACACTCTGACCGGGGTGACTCTTTTGAGTATACGCCGGATACGGTTTTTCTCTGATGCAATCCATGGATAAAAGATTTATAATGTCTTTCAATGAACGTATTTGACGGGCGGGAGATCGTTTGGCAATGAATATATTTTTTGAATCCGTAGCGGGCATGAAAAAACCCTATACCGAATCCCTGCAAAATATTTTAAGGCAATTCCAGCCGCCATTTTCCTCCGGCGACAGCGTCGGGATCAAACTGCACTGGGGAGAGAGGGGCAACAAGGGCTTTCTGCCTCCGGACTACGCGAAAGAAATTGCCGGCTGGCTGATTTCAAAAGGGGCAGCGCCTTTCATTTTTGATACAACCGTGCTTTATTCCGGCGGCAGGCACACGGCTGCTGATGCTTTGAAAACGGCCTTTGACCACGGTTACACGGCTGATTTTCTCGGGTGCCCGGTGATCATTGCCGACGGCGTGGATGGACGGGATGTCGTCTCAATTCCGGCGGGATACAGGCATTTTAAGACCGTTCAGGTCGGATCTGTCTTCGACCGGGCGCAGGGATTTGTCATTTTTTCCCATTTCAAAGGACACATGGTTTCTTTGTTCGGCGGTGCCATCAAGAATATCTCGATGGGGTTTGCGTCCCGGGCCCAGAAGCAGCGGATGCATTCCGATTATCATCCGGTGCTGAATAAGAAAAAGTGCACCCGTTGCGGTGTTTGTGTTGAGATTTGCCCGACAAAAGCGGCAAGCATGACTGAGCCCGGTTATCCTCAATATGATTTGAAAAAGTGCATCGGATGCGCTCAGTGTATTGCCATGTGCCGGGAATCGGCCCTGAAGATCTTCTGGGACTCGGACATAAAGATTTTTCAGGAGAAGCTGGTTGAAACGGCGGCGGCCGTCTGGAAAAAGATTCAGGGAAAGACCGTTGTCATTAATGCCCTGCTGAACATCACCGCGGAATGCGACTGCCTGCCGGGAAAGAATCCCATCATTGGCAGGGATCACGGGTTTATCGGCGGCGATCACCCCGTGAAAGTGGATGCGGAGTCCCTGAAGATGACGGGAGCGGAAATCTTTGAAAAAGTCCATCCGGGAATTCCGTGGCAGCATCAGTTTTCATACGCCAGGGAGATCGGATTCATCGGTTGAACTAAGAATCGTAATCTAAATCAATGCTAAAGTTTGCCGGTGTGTGCGGTACAATATTTTTATAAAAAGCCATAATGATTTGCATGTCTTTTCTCATATTGCCACTGGGATAAACGATTTTACCCACACCTGCTTCTTTCTTCTTATAATCTAAATATCCCAATGCCACGGGAACATTCGCTAAAACAGCAACATGATAAAAACCTGTTTTCCATTTACTGCTCAAAGAACGAGTGCCTTCAGGTGTTACCAGCATGACCAGATTGTCGTGTACTTTAAATAAATCTGCCATTACCTGTACCATGCTGGGCCGTTCCTCCCCCTCTTTTTTAGGACGGCGGTCAATGCCGATACAACCGAGTGCACGGGCAAACGGGCCATAAGGAAAGCGCATATAACTGCGTTTAATGGTAAGTTTTACAGGAACGCCCATTTTAAGAAAACCAAGGCGAGTGTAAAGAAAATCCCAATTACTGGTATGGGGGGCGGCAATCATCACGCATTGCTTAACATCTGGAGGCAGACCATTTTTGACCGTCCAGCCGCTGAGAGTTAATACGACATGGGCGAAAAGTTTCGTTAGCATAATAAAAGACCATCATATTTTTGGGTGTAAAAATTTTTGAAGTATACGGGTTTTACCGGTACTGCAAATCCGTGGTCGGTTATTTCCATTTATCACCTGATTACCATCTATCAATGTACCCCCCGGCATTTCCTGGAAATAACGGCAGATCGTTTGCTAGTCTGATATAGATCTGCTGGCTGACGGCTGCAATTCCATTTCTGCCATCTGGCGCAACATTTTTTTGTTGATCTTCTGCACTTCGGTAAGAGGGATCGCATCAACGATGCGCACGATCTTCGGCACGGCGTATTTGGCCACGGTGGTTTTCAGATATTGAATGATCTTTTCTTCCGTAATGTCTGCTTTACATCCGCTCTGCGGCTCGATAAATATGCATACCCACTCACTGCCCTGTCTTTCGGGATCGGGAATTCCTATGGCCGCCGCTCTTTCCACTCCGGGATAATTTTGCAGGATGTCTTCAATCTCTCTGGAGTAGACCTTAAATCCGGAGACGATGATCATATCTTTTGTTCGGTCAACGATGTAGAAATATCCGTTTTCATCAACCCTGACGACGTCGCCCGTTCGGACATATCCCTCCCGGTCCAGGCCGCTCCCGGGTTCCGGCCAGTAGCCCAGCATCCGCTGCGGACCGCGCAGGTACATTTCACCTGTCTTGCCGCCGCATACTTCTTCCCAGGAGAGAACCGCCCCCGAGTCAATATCAACAATTTTAATTTCCGTATCCGGCATCGGAATGCCAATGGTTCCCCTTTTTTCAACTTTTTTCTTTGGCTGCTTATCGGCATCGGCAGTTAACCTGGATAAAAATCCCATGGCCCTGCCTAATAAATAACCGACATTTTTGCTGCCCAAAGCCCGAAATAAGGCGTTGATGCCGGCAGCGACACCGGGCAGTTGAATAAACAGGCTGTTTATTCTGACAGGAATTCTGCCGCCCATAATTCGCAGAAGAAATGAGGTATTCAGGTGTGTCGTCGGCGACATTTCAGAAAGACCGTACCCTTCCATGATGCCGCTTCCTCCGCTTTTCTTGTCAAATTCCTCCTGAACATTTCTGGAGAGAGGGGCTGAACCGGAAATTCCCAGAATGTTGACATCTTTTAATTCCTGCTGCGTCAATTTCATAAACTGAGTCGGGACGCCGATCTGTATGAACGGATTATACTCCCGGATCATTCTTACCATGCTTTCCGTGTCCCTGGCATCGGGAATCAGGATCTGGTTGTAGCCCTCGTTGGTCATGCAATGCATCGTGCTGTGACCGTATGAATGGAAAAAGGGAAGCCCCATTAGTACGGTAAGGACGCCTTCGGCCAGCAGGTGTGAACGCCCGAGTGCATTTCCATTCTGAATGGCATTGGCATAGACGTTCCTGTGCGTCAGCATACATCCCTTAGGGAGACCGGTTGTACCACCGGTAAACAGAATCAGTTCCAGATCTTTCTCCACATCAAATGTCACATCCGGAGGATCGGGAGAGGTGTTTGCAATCAGTTCGCCCCACCATAGAGCATCTTTGATTTTAATCGGTTCATAATTTTGCGGTTTATGAAGTGAATAATCAGCTAATTTTGAAACAATGATATTTTTTATTGGGACTTTTTGAAGCGTGTCCTGGATTACGTCCAGATATTCATCCAGGCAAATCAGAGCTTGCGGCAATCCTTCCTTGAACTTATGCTGGAGTTGATCAGCCGGTTCCAGTGAACTGGCGGGAACATGCACCAGTCCGGCTCTTGAAATTGCATAATCCGCGATAACAAACTGGATGGAAGTCGGTAAAAGCGTGGCAACTCTGTCGCCCTTTTTTAATCCTTTGTGATGTAAAGCCGTGGCCAGGCGATCCACATGATCCTTTACATCGGGATAGGTCATCCTGTAATCCATCTGAATAAGCCCCTGGTTCTTGTATTTACGGGCTGTCTTATACAGGGTTTCATAGACCGGCTGGTCAGGATAAGGTTTGAATGTTTCAGGTATTCCGAATACGCGATATTCTTTTAACCACGGTAAGTCAGCTCCAGCCACAAAATTCTCCCTTGAAGTATTTTTTACTCATGAGAATCCTTCCCCTTGGAGGTTGTATGAAATGCAGAACCCGGATGGCGGAATGGATAACGGATCTTTGTGCAATTCCTTTCATTCACGCACAATGAGGACGGGAATACTCTTTTCGTTGTGCAGGACGCCGTAGGAAACACTTCCCAGCATGGTGGCGGAAAACGCGCTCCTTCCACGGGATCCCATAACGATCAGATTCGCTTTAACCTTTTTGGCTTCCCTGGCGATCTCCTCCACAGGGTATCCCATCTTGATGGAAATGCGGCATGATACGCCGCGTTTATCGCACACCTTTTTGATCGCTCCGACATATTCCCGGGCGGCTTCGGTCAGATAATCCTCGACAGTCTCCGGATTTTGTCTTGGTGCCTTTGCCGCTGGAACAGCTTGGGTCATAAACATCCGTTTATCAATCACGCTCAAGACGCTAATGGAAGCCTTCAGCTGTTTGGCAAGATTCACCGCGTAAACAGCCGCTTTTTGAGATGTTTTTGAACCATCCGTGGGAACAAGAATTCTTGAAATCATATCTCCTCCTTTGATTGCCGGAAAACGCAAAAAGCATTATGTTCTATGGATGACCGATTCTATTCAAAAATCACTCGTTATAATATAAACGATATCATTGCCTGTCAATGAAATAATGGCTTTTCATTTTCACTTGACAGATGCCTTCGCGCCGATTAACGTTAAATAATATGTGATTATTCATATCAAGGGGAATGGCAAACCACATCTATGGGTAGATCGGGAAGAACAGGGAGTGTAAACATGCACAGCAAAGGGTCAGAAAACACATTGGGAAATATTGCCAACAATTATCGTATCAGCAAAGGGAAATGGAGACCCAGGCACAGATTTATTGCTTTTCTGCCTCTGGTTATTCTGCTTTTCGTAGTTATCCCGTTGGATATCGCGGCGAAAGACCTTACCTGCAACCGTCTGCCCATGCTCATGGAGGCGTTCCATGAGAACCATTATGCGACAAAAAGCATGACACCGCAGATCAAGGCTCAGGCCGTTGAACAGATGATCAAGCGTCTTGATCCGTCTAAAACGCTGTTGTACGAGTCCGATCTCCAAACCATTAAGCCGCTCCTCCTGGAGTTGTTTGTAAGTGTTGAGAAGGGCAACTGCGCTTCGCTTCAACCGGTTTACACCCTGCTGGTCGCACGGGCGCGCGAAAACGAAGCGATGGTCAAAAGGATTTTGGGCCCGGACTTTCGTCTTGATGACCGGATGGAGCTGACGATCGATGTCGAAAAACGCCCCTTCCCGAAGACGGTGGCTGCAAAGCAGGAACTCCTGAAAAAGATTGTGCAGTTCCAGATCGAAAACTCTCTGCTTTCCGGCATAGATATGGCAGAGGCCAAAAAGCAGCAGATCCATCGATATGAACTGCAGACAAAGCGTGTGGTGGAACAGAATCCCGCTCAGTTGATCACTACTGCTGCCGAGGCGTTTGCAGGTGCCCTGGATCCGCATACGAGTTACCTTTCCCCAAGAAACCTCGAGGACCTGCAGATTCAGATGAAGCTTTCCCTTGAGGGAATCGGCGCTATGCTGAGCAGTGATACAGGTTTCACCATTATCGAAGAACTGGTTCCGGGTGGTGGGGCCGAGAAAACCGGAATGCTGAAACCAAAAGACAGAATCATTGCCGTGGCCCAGGAAGGGGAGAAACCCGTAAATGTCATCGATATGGACCTGCGCGATGTCGTCAGCATGATCCGTGGGAAAAAAGGCACGCGGGTGACCCTGACCATCCTGCGTCCCGGCCAAAGCAAGGACCGCTTCAACGTCACCATTGTCAGAGACAAGATCGACATGAAGGAACAGGAGGCGAAAATTTCTTATGAGAGCAGAAAAGCTGGAGGCAGACAATACCGGTTCGGTATAATCGATCTGCCTTCTTTTTACGGTGGTGAAAAGGGCGGAAAGTCGAGTTATGAAGACGTGAAAAAACTTCTTGCCGAAGCCAGGCTTCAGGCAGTGGATGGTATTGTACTGAATCTCTCGCGAAACGGTGGTGGGCTTCTCGATGAAGCAGTTCGCCTTGCCGGGCTTTTTATCGGCAAGGGCGGAATCGTAGCAGTCCGGGATGGCCGCGGGGAAGTCACGATCCTTTCCAACGGTTCTCCCTCCTTATGGAGTTTCGGAAACAAACGCAAAGTTGTCCGGTTGCCTCTTGAAAGTCAACGGTCGATCTATACAGGGCCCCTTGTTGTTTTGACAAGCCGCATGAGCGCCTCGGCAAGTGAGATTGTCACCGGCGCCCTGAAAGACTACCGTCGCGCCGTGATTGTCGGGGCGGATCATACGTATGGCAAGGGATCTGTGCAGGCTCTGTTCCCGCTGCCGTGGGAACTGGGTGGAATGAAAGTCACGACGGGCTTATACTTCCTGCCTGGCGGCCAATCGACACAGAAGACGGGAGTGACAGCCGATGTGGTTCTGCCTGCATGGACTTCTCTTGAAGATGTCGGTGAAGCATCCCTGGATTATCCACTGCCGGCCCAGTCCATCCAACCCTTCATCGCTCTGCGGGGCAAAGACGCTCCGGCCTGGAAACCTGTTGACGAGGTCCTGATTCCAGCGCTGGCTGAAAAGTCAAAAGCCCGGGTGGAGAAAGACGCAAAATTTGCCAAGATCAGCAAAGACAACAAAGAGGCCGCCGCCAGAAAGGGGGTTATCCAGATTGCCGAGTTCCGAAAGTCCATGAAAGAAGAAAATGGCGGCAAAGAGAAGAAAACCCCTTCCGAACTCAGACAAAAAGCCCGGGAAGAAAACGCGCCGTTCGTGAATGAGAGCATCAATGTCCTGATAGACATGATCGCCAATGCCCAGACCCGAAAGACGTCACCAGCAACAAACACATCAAAAGGGGGATCCGTCAACAGGGCAGACGCTGCGGGCAGGCAAATTTAATGATTTCTTTTTCTGCTCCGTTAATCTGAAAGTAGCATGATCATCGGTGGTGAGATTACGGACCGGACTTGGCTGAGTGGTTATGGAAGGCCCAAAGGACCTGTCATCATTTTTAAGAATTAATGGCCGGATTCCTGTTATGAAAGATCAGAGTCGGAATTCGTTAAATCATAATGGAGAGAGTTTCTTTTTGAAACCTGCCTTTCAGGCTCTGACCATTGGAGTTCCCTTTTGTGTTTTTAAACTGCTTTTCGGAATACTGGCCATGCGCGCCGGAAGATCGTCAGATCTCCTTACCATTTTTGCGTGTTTTGTTATTATCTGGGCCTTGGCGGACCTGGTGATGAATCTTGTTCGGGTGGTATTTCATATGGCCGGCCGTGAGGCATCCATCGAATACTGCACCATCGCCCAGATCGGAAAATATTTTAACAGGCCAAAATTCTTCCTGGCGATTGATACACTGATTTCCTTTTCCATCATCTGTTTTGTCCTCTGGTCGGGCTGGATAACGCTGCTTGGCCCCCACGAATCTTGTTTCTGGTATGCGGCCACCACGCTGAACCTGATCAGTATATCGGTTGTCAATATCCTGATTGAACTGCGTCGTGGGTCCTGATCGTTG
>Ga0208459_1001355_pt1 | contig 23541 bp, 19 predicted proteins | sample AD_UKC087_MetaG_FD_184433 | JGI IMG/M metagenome (GOLD analysis project Ga0208459, IMG submission 184433) | Active sludge microbial communities of municipal wastewater-treating anaerobic digesters from USA - AD_UKC087_MetaG (SPAdes) (version 2) | ecosystem: Engineered > Bioreactor > Anaerobic >... | reverse complement strand
CCCGCAACTGGCGGCAGGCAATCTTTTCGGCAGCAATATGTTTAACATTCTGCTGCTCGCGGTTCTGGACCTTTATCACTACCGCCGGCGCATCACCCGCAAGAATGCTGAAAAACACGCGCTTTCTGGCAGCCTGACCGTCTTGATGGGTGTGTTGGCAATTTTCTTCCTGCTCGCCCAGCTGCCTTACCAGGTGAAGATTGGGAGCTTTGTCGTCGGCGCGGACGCGTTGGTGATGATCGCGGCTTACCTGCTGGCTATGTCCGTTCTGCGCAAGCAGAGCCGGGTCGCGGCGATCCATACCACGGAAGAGGACATTCCTGACGATATCCCTTCGCTTAAAACTGCCATTCTGTGGTTTTTGGGCGCGATTGGTGTGCTGCTCTTCGTGACTCCCTGGATGGTGGATGCCAGCGGCCGCATCGCCGAAATCACAGGCCTTGGCGCGACTTTTGTCGGGTCCACTCTGGTAGCGGTGGTCACGTCCCTGCCCGAAATGGTAACCACGATCTCCGCCGCGAAGATAGGCGCGGATGACATGGCGATTGGCAATCTGTTCGGAAGCAATATGTTCAACATGTTCGGGCTGGGCATCGCGGATTTTTTCTTTCAGGGAGGGCGCTTCTTTGCTGTCATAGAACCTTCCTTCCTGTTGGTTGGCACGATTGGACTGCTGATGACCGTTTTCGCGCTAATCTCCACGCTTGCCCGGCTGGAGCGGCGGATTCTCTTCATCGAAGTTGACTCGCTTATTCTAATACTGGCATATTTTGGCGGCTTGGCGCTGCTCTACGCGCGCGGGATTGCTCCCTGAGTTGGGATTATCATGATTGCCGAACAGCAGCCATGTCGGCTGCTGTTTAATTTAAAGTATTGCTAAGATCCTAACAATTTATAGTGGAAGCTTTCCCCTGAGTGAGGCGAAGGGTCCTACGCATTATGACCGGTTAAGAATCTACTCTGTGACCCGCACCCTTTGGGGTGTCAGAATGACAGGACTGACCGGTTAAGATTTTTTGCTGTGACCCGCACCCTTTGGTGTGTCAGAATAGTCGTTGTTTGTCACCCTGAGCGGAGCGAAGGGTCTTGTTCTTCTAATTTGTCATCGCGAGCCTGCGAAGCGATCTCCCTCGTGTCAAATCGCAGAGCGCCTTGCTCAAGGATTGCAGAACAAGGACCAAAAGCAGATTGCCACACCGTTTTGCCTGAATATTCGTAACGATAGACAGAAATACGCTGGCAAAACGGTTCGCAATGACGAAACAGTCGATAATTGCGCGCCTGCAAAGTGATAAACAATGGGGGCTGCGTCTCCTTGCCAGCCTGGCTTTCCATTGAGTTTGGTACTGGTCACCCTGAGCGGAGCGAAGGGTCTTAAGCATTATGACCAGTTAAGATTCTGCGCTGTGACCCGCACCCTTTGGTGTGTCAGAATAGTCGTTGTTTGTCACCCTGAGCGGAGCGAAGGGTCTTAAGCATTATGACCGGTTAAGAATCTACTCTGTGACCCGCACCCTTTGGGGTGTCAGAATGAGACAGGCAGGAAAACACGCGCGACCGAGATCAAAGCTTTTGGCTGAGGATCGCGTCAATCACCCGGTCTTGCTCCGCATCCATCAGATTATAGAACAGCGGCAGGCGCACCAACTCATCGCTAACGCGCTCGGTGACCGGGCAATCCCCGACCTGACCGCCGAAGCGCAGCCCCATATCCGAGAGGTGCAGCGGCAGGTAATGGAAGACGGAAAGGATTTCCTGTTCCTTCAGACGGGCAATGAACGCCTGCCTTTGCGTCAGCCCCGGGAATAAGAGATAGTACATATGGTAGGTTTGCCCGCGGTCCGCGGGGATAAAAGGCTGGCGGACACTGTTGCGCGCTGCCCAATCCCGCAGGGCGCGGTCGTATTTGTCCCAGATTTGTTTACGGCGAGCCTGAATGGTTTGCCACTGCTCCAACTGGGCGCACAGATACGCCGCCAGCATGTCTGAAGGCAGATAACTGGAGCCAATATCCACCCAGGTGTATTTATCCACCATGCCGCGGAAGAAGCGGCTGCGGTTGGTGCCCTTTTCGCGGATGATTTCCGCGCGCTCGCTGTAGCTGGGGTCATTAATGATTAGTGCGCCGCCCTCACCGCAGGAAAAGTTTTTGGTCTCGTGGAAGCTCTGCGTGGCCATGCATCCGAAGCTGCCCAGGGCTTTGCCCTTGTACGTACCGGTCAGACCGTGGGCGTTATCTTCCACCACTGCCAGGCCGTGTTGGGCAGCAAAGCTGAGAATGGTGTCCATCTCGCAGCCCACGCCGGCATAGTGCACCGGCACCACCGCGCGGGTTCTGGGGCTCAGCAGCCTTTCCAGTTGGCGTTCATCCAGGTTCAACGTGTCCGGATGGATATCCGCGAAAACCGGCTTTGCGCCGCGCAGCACGAAGGCGTTCACAGTGGAGACAAAGGTGAAAGAAGGGAAGATGACCTCATCGCCGGGCTTAATCTCCAGCAGAAGCGCCGCCATTTCCAGCGCGTGCGTACAGGATGTCGTCAGCAAAACTTTTTGCGCGCCAATGAGCTGCTCCAGCGCAGCGCTGCAGCGTTTGGTAAAGTCGCCGTCGCCAGAGATGTGCCCGCTGGTAATTGCCGCGCGCATATAGTCGAACTCGTTGCCAAGAAATGGGGGCTTATTGAAAGGGATTTTGCTCATAATTTGCTCTGTTCTGAATTCTTTAATGATGCCTGCAACCGCGCAAGGTTAAGCCTGCCCGGAAAAAACTCAGACAAGGTGCTTAACTGAACCATTTATGAAAAGTGTACCAGGAATAAGCTGGTTCGAAGCCCACGCGCGCGCAAGCGCGCTGCACCGCCACATTGGCAACGTGCGTGGAGTTCAACACTTCTTCCACGCCCTGCTCCTGGCACCTTTTCAATCCTTCCACGATGAAGGCGCGGTAGATACCCAGGCGTTGATGCTCAGGGCTGACGCCGGCCAGGATAAACTCCCCCTGCGCAGGCGTGTTTATCCGCAGCGCCCTGAAGCCCACCAGCCGACCTTCCGCTTCGGCGACCAGCACCAGGCTGGCGGCAGATGGTTCAAGGCAGCAGCGCTGCGCCCAGGAGACGTAAACCTCGGTGCATTCGCGGGGGTCCAGACGCGGGTCGGCGTGGTAATGACCGTAAAAGTTTGTGAACGCGGAGCGGGCCAGAGCTCCAACCTGGGTTACTTCATCCGGACGCGCCGGCCGGATGCGGACACTGCTTTCGTTTGGGGGAATTGGTTGTTTCTTCAAGTCAAAGCGCAAATAGAGCAGCGTGTCCATCAGCTGAAAGCCGGCAGCTTCCATGGCGTGCACAGCGCTGAAGTCCGTGGTAGGGCAGCGCGCCACCAGGAATTCCACCTGCTGGGCGGCGCAGAATTCCAGCACGCTGGGCAGGTTTTCTGCGCTCACCACGCGGGCGCGCGCGGACTTCACCCCAAAGCGGGCTTCATCCAGCGCTGAAAGCTCCACCGGAGAAGGGGCAGCAGGCTCCGGGCTCACGCCTGGTCCTCCGCTTCCTTGTGGGACGCGGCGTTCAGTGTGCTGCGCACGGTGTAGACGGGCTTATTCAGTGTGCGGCTGAACATTCTGCCCAAATACTCGCCAAAAATGCCCAGCGCGAAAAGCTGCACCCCAGAAAAGATAGAAATGATGGACGCCAAAAAAGGAAAACCGGGCAGGCTGCCGCCCCGCACGAGGTAGCTGATAAGCACATAGAGCAAGACGATGAATCCAAAAGCGGTGAAGACAAAGCCGGTGATGCTGGCAAAGCGCAGCGGCGCGTTGCTAAAGCCAGTCACCAGCGTCAGAGCGTGATTCATGAGCTTTTTAAAACTGTAATTTGACTTGCCGTGTTCCCGCGGCTGGTGATTTACCAGCACGGAGGCAAAACGGGTGGTGCCCCAACTGAGCAGCACATCAATCGAAACAAAGGCACCCTGATAGTTGGCAAATGCCTGGCAAATCTCCGCGCGGAATAGGCGGAAGGCCGAGACGGTTGCGGCGCTTTTGATGTTCATCAACCGGTGCAGCAGCTTTTTAATCAAGCGGGAGGATAAATCCCGCCAGAAGCCGTGTTTTTCGACGGCGGGCGCGCCGTAAACCACATCAAAGCCCTCGGCGAGACGCGCGAAGAGCTTGTAGGCTTCTTCCGGTGGGTGCTGCAGGTCATCATCCATGGTCAGGATGAGTTCGTAACGCGCCCGGCGGATGCCGCACAGCAGCGCGTTGTGCTGACCAAAGTTGCGCATCAAGTCAATCCCCAACACGCGCGGGCTGGCAGCGCAGAGCGCTTGAATGGCGTTCCAACTGCCGTCACGGCTGTCGTCATTCACCAGGATGATTTCATACTCAGAGCAAAGCGCGGGCAGGGCGGCGTGCAGCCGTTCCACCAGCAGCGGCAAACTGCGCTCGCTGTTGTAAACCGGAATCACCACTGTGCAGCTGGGTTTTGTTGGGTCAGTTTCCATCGCAGCCTGTTTTCTCCAGTTCGTTTCTTAGCGGCAGCCTTCGCGCGTGAGCATCTCAGTCACAAGGGCTTGGTCTGCCGCGCTCAAATTGGCATCCGCCAAAACATCCCAAAACAGCGCGCACCAATGCGCCCGGTCGCCCGGGAACCAGTCAAATAGCTGGGAGTGCAGCTGGTAAGCTTTTTCCACCTGGTCCGAGCGCAAATATGCTTCCAGGAGCGGCACGTATTCGCTGCTCGCGTTGGGGCCAAAATCCAGCTTGAGGGCATCGTCGTAAAGCCTAATGACGGTTTGCCAGTCTTGCTTTTGGCGCGCGAGGTCTGCTTTCTCAAAATAATAACACCATTGATGGCGGTCTTCAGGGCCAAAAAACCTCTCCGGCGGCAGCGCAGGCTGGGCGGGGTCGGTGATGATTGTTTGGAGGTCAGAAAGCGCTGGGAGACCTACCCACAGGCTTGGTTTCCTGGCGGAAACATCCTTATCGGGGATTCCCGTGGGGGAGAGAACGCGCAAGCAGTTGTTCTCTGGCATTGAGAAAACCAGAAGCTTATCGGTATTGCCACTAAACCGCAATCCACGCAGGTTGTAATCGATTGGGAGCCCCGTGACGTACTCGGGCACATATTGCTTTTGCGGACCGTCCAGGAGCAGGATGATATTGTTGATGTTCTCGCTGTTATCTATTGGGGAGTAAATCAGGTTGAGCGGTCCATTCATGGCAGTGCCGCTGAAGTATCGGCCGAAAGAAATTTCGGACGTGACCAGCGCTGTGCCGGGTTCAAGACCGGGCGCGCGCCAGCTCAACTGCCAGAAAAAATCCTTTTGGCGCTCCCAGTTTTTCACAAAATCGAGCGATGTGAGGTACTGCGAACCAATAGCCACCGAGCACACCAGCGCAAGCAGCAAGACTTTCAGTTTATCGGAGCCGAAAGCTTGCTCCAATGCCCCAGTGAGGAAGATGGCCACGCCGGGGGTCAGCGCGAGCAGAAAGCGGTTCCAGGGAAAATTGGAAGACACCTCAAAGCCGCCGGCATAGAAGGGGATGAGCGAAACAAAGCACAGAAAGAGCCCGGCCAGCATCAGGTGCCAGCCCTGCCGCTTTTGGAAGGGGAGTTTGGCGCTTTTTTCGCGGGGGAAGAGGCCCACGAGCAGCAGCGCCAGACCGGCAAGAATTACAGCCACCATTGGAATGCCGCCAGGCAGGAAGCGGTTTTGTGCTACCACTTTAAAGGCTTTCCACCACGAGAAAGCGAGCGCGTCTGCAACAGAGATGACCGCCTGCTTTGCCAGCCCGAGCAGGGTGGGAAGTGGAGCGGCGGCAAGCTGGTCCAACACGCCGACCTGGTAGGCATAGGTGCTGCTGTGCAGGATGCGGTAAACGGTGAAGCCGACGAAGACCGCCAGGTAGGGCAGCCAATGCAGGAAGGTCTTGCGCAGAACTCCCTTTCGGTCGGGGCTCTGCGCGCGTTTAATCAGGAGGAATAACAAAATTGGACGAAAAAGCTCCATCCCGAAGAAATACTCCTGGGGCACAATTCCTATTAAAAGGAATACCAGCCCGAGCAGGGTCCACAAAGCGTAGCGCGTGGGTTTGGCGGCGTTTTCAAGCGCCTTGGCCATGCTGAGGAAAGACAAAAAGTAAAAAGTCAGGAAGATGTACGCGAACGCGTACATAATCGCGAACCAATGAAACCTGAAACCCGGGTAGACCGCGAAGAGCACCGCCGCCCAGACCCAAAGCTTCTTTTTCTCAGGGAAAAGTTTGTTCAGCAGCTGCCAGAATACGCAGGTGGTCACCCAGCGCATCACCAGCGCGAAAATGGCCCAGCTCACAGCGGATTCCCCGAAGATTGCCATCAGGACCACATAGGGGTACGAGAGGAATGGGCGGTCTTTGGAAAAATAAAGCAGAAAGCCTTCGTTGCCCAGCTTTTCCTTGAAGAGGATGATGTACCAGTCGTCCAAATAAAAGCCCTGGCGGTAGGTCAGCAGCCCATAAGTGAGAATGGTGAGCAGCAGCAAGAAAAAAGGAAACCAGAACTTGCGCGCGAAGGCGGTAAATCGGGAAGTGGTAGGAATGCTGGTGGTGTTTTCGTCCATGAATGCGTAAAATCCGGTTTTAGGATGCGCAGTCTAATCTTGAAAGCCTGCTGGGGGATTATATCAAGAAACAGGCTGGTATGCCCGCGCCTGCCTCTCAAGGCCGCCCCAAGGGTCGATACACGAAACCTCCAGGCAGAATTAAGTGGTAAACTATTCGTGTAAGCACACGGGGAGCCTGTTTTTCAGGCTGAGAGGGAAGCAGTCAGCTTCTGACCCGCAGAACCTGATCCGGATAATGCCGGCGGAGGGATTGAGAGCGCTTCAGACACCCTCCCAGGCGGAAGGGTGTTTTTTGATGAGTACGCGCCCAAGAGCGGTATTGTTTGTCAATGGTGAAGCCCGCGACCCACGCCGGCTGAAGCTGCTGCCGGATGATTACTTCATCGCGGTGGACGGCGGACTGCGCTACCTTTTTGCGCTTGGATTGAAACCGAACCTTGTGCTGGGGGACTTTGACTCCATTAGCGAGGATGAATTAGCGCGCTGCCAGATGAAAGGGGTGGAAATCCTGCGTTACCCGAGCCAAAAAGACCAGACCGACCTGGAGCTGGCTGTGGACTTAGCGCTCGCGCGGGGGTTTCGCGATATCATCATTGCCTGTGGTCTGGGCGGACGGCTGGACCACAGCCTGGGTAATTTAGCGCTCCTCTCCCGACCAGACATGCAAGGCGCGGCGCTGCGCTTTGACGATGGTTTTACCAAAGTGTTCTTGACACGGGCAGAGCTTAAGCTTGCCTGCCAACCTGGGGATCTTGTATCGCTGCTGCCCTGGCATGGTGAAGCGCGGGGCATTCTGACAGATGGCCTGGCTTACCCACTTAAGCAAGAAACACTGCTGCCCTGGCAAACCCGCGGCATCAGCAATGTGTGCGTAGGGGACGAGTTTACCGTTTCTCTTGAAGTCGGCGCGCTCCTTGTGATCCATCAAACGCGGGAATTACCCATCCAGGAGGAAAAACCATGACTCTAAAGAAGTTGATAAGCGCGGCGCTGCTGCTGCTTTACCTTACGGCCTGCGCAGGGCAAACACCCGGCAAGCAAATCAGTCAGCTAACCGTGATGACGCACGATTCGTTTGCCGTCAGCGCGGAACTCGTAGCGCAATTTGAGGCTGAAAACCAGGTGAAAGTAAACTTCATCAAAGGCGGAGATGCCGGGGCGGCTTTGAACCGGCTGATACTCACCAGTCTCTCTGGCGCTCCGGAAGCCGATGTGTTTTACGGGCTGGATAACACTTTCCTCTCACGCGCGCTGGATAATGCGCTTTTTGACGCTTATGATGCTCCCGCGCTGGCAAAAATTTCACCGGAATTTAAGCTTGACCCCGAAAACCGGGCGCTTCCCATCAACTACGGCGACGTGTGCATAAACTACGACAAGGCCTGGTTTGCCAGCAAAGGCTTGCCGCTGCCGCAGTCTTTGGAGGAATTGACCAAGCCCATCTACAAGGGTCTTCTGGTGGTCGAGAATCCGGCCACATCCTCACCGGGGCTTTCGTTTTTCCTGGCAAGCGTGGCAGAATTTGGCGAGACTGGCTGGCAGCGTTGGTGGCAAGCGCTAAAAGACAACGGCGTGGTAATCGTATCGGATTGGGAAAGCGCCTATTACACCAATTTTTCCGGCTCCTCTGGCAGGGGAGGCCAGCCAATGGTCGTCTCATATGCGTCCAGCCCGGCCGCCGAGCTGATTTATGCCGAGACGCCGCTCGAGGAGTCTCCGACCGGCTCCATTGTGGCGGAAGGGACCTGTTGGCGGCAGATTGAGTTTGCCGGCATTCTAAAAGGTACGCCCAGGCGCGACCTGGCTGAAAAATTCATTGATTTTCTGCTGAGCAAGCCATTCCAGGAAGACGTGCCGCTGCAGATGTTTGTCTTTCCGGTGCTGCCGGATGCCGCGCTGCCGGAAGACTTCGCCCGAGCCAGCGGAATTCCTGCCCAATCTGCCAGCCTGGACCCGCAGCTCATCGCCGCGAAGCGGGACGAGTGGGTGCGCGCCTGGACAGACTTGATGTTGAAATGAACTAAATGAAGGGTATGCCCGGCGCGCGTTGGTGGAAGTTCCTGCTCTGGCTGCTGCCAGCGGCGTTTTTGCTGGTGTTTTTCTACCAGCCGCTAGCGGCTATCCTGCGATTGGCTTTTTCCATGCAGGCTGAAAGCGGAGGGCAGAGCTTTCCGCTTGGGCTGGTCGCGGACACCTTTGTTTTCACGTTCTGGCAGGCGGCGCTCTCCACGCTGCTCACGCTGGTTGTCGGTCTGCCCGCGGCATACCTCTTTTCCCATTTCGAGTTTACAGGGCGCAAATTTTTGCGGATTATCGCGCTGCTGCCGTTCATTCTCCCCACTGTTGTTGTGGCAGTTTGCTTCAACAGCCTGTTAGGTCCGCGCGGCTGGCTAAATGTTGGTCTGATGGCGCTTTTCCATTTATCAGAGCCGCCTATCAGGTTGCTTAATAGTCTTCCCGCCATCCTGCTCGCGCATGTGTTTTACAACAGCTCTGTAATTATCCGGATTGTTGGCGGCGCCTGGAGCCGCCTGGACCGCAAGCTGACCCAGGCAGCACAGATGTTAGGCGCCAACCCCTGGCGGGTCTTTTGGGAAGTTATCTTCCCGCTGCTGCTCCCCGCGATAGCCGGAGCGAGCCTGTTGGTGTTCCTGTTTGACTTCACCAGCTTTGGGGTGGTGCTGATGCTTGGCGGGCCGCGCTTTGCCACGCTGGAAGTGGAAATTTACACCCAGGCACTCTACCTGTTCAACCTGCCCTTGGCGGGCATGCTTTCGTTGGTACAGCTTGCTTTCACGCTTTTGATAGCCTGGCTGCACAACCGCGTCAGCCTGCCGCGCTATGGCAAGGCTGCCCTCAGCGCGGAAAGGGCTAATCTGCGCCGTCCTCAGACACGAAACGAGAAACTTTTTGTGCTTCTAACGGCTGTTTTGTTAATCGCGTTAATCCTGCTCCCTTTGCTCAGCCTGGTGACCCGCAGCGTGGTGAGCCTGGAGGCAGATCGCGGCGCGCGGGGCGAAGCGCAGACTGGATTCACCTTGCGTTATTACCGCGAGCTTTTTCGCGATACAACCGGCTCAATTTTCTACGTCCCGCCCGCCCTGGCTGTGCGCAACTCAGTGCTTTATGCCGGAGCAGCTATGCTGATAGCCAATGTATTGGGGCTGTTGGCAAGCTACGCGCTGCGGTATTCCGGGCGCGTGAGCCGTTGGTTGGAGCCTGTGCTGATTTTGCCTTTGGGAGCCAGCGCGGTCACTTTGGGGCTAGGGTTCGTGATTGTGTTCCGCCGCGCGCCTTGGGACGCGCTCAGCTTTCCGCTGCTAATTCCCTTTGCGCACGCGCTGGTAGCGCTCCCTTTGGTGGTGCGCACGCTTCTGCCGGCCCTGCGCGCAATACCGGATACACTGCGTCAGGCAGCTGGCACGCTTGGGGCGGGCTGGATGCGGGTTTTCCGCGAAGTGGATTTGCCTTTGCTACTGCGCCCATTGCTGGTGAGCATGGTGTTCGCGTTCACAATTTCACTCGGAGAGTTTGGCGCTTCAAGCTTTTTAAGCACCGGACAGAACCCAACCATCCCAGTCGCGATTTACCGCTATATCTCTCAACCCGGAGCATTGAATTATGGGCAAGCTCTGGCGATGTCTACTATCCTGCTGCTGGTATGCGCTGCCGGCAGCCTGGTCATTGAAAAAGCGAGATTGCCAGGCGAGGAGTTGTTCTGATGTTGGAAATCAGGGATATCTACAAAAATTATGAAGGTAAGCCGCTTTTGGAAGGCATCTCTTTTACGGTGCAAGCCGGGGAGACGGTCTGTCTTTTGGGTGAGTCTGGCAGCGGCAAAAGCACGCTCCTGCGCGTCATCGCGGGGTTGGAAACAGCCGAGAGCGGCTCGATTTGGTGGAATGGCGAGGAAATCAGCTCTGTTCCGGCGCATAAACGCGGTTTTGGATTGATGTTCCAGGACTACGCCTTATTTCCACACCGCACGGTCGAAGAAAACGTGGCCTTTGGGCTGCGCATGCAGGGACTGCCACGGCCGGAAATAGCGGCGCGTACTGGCGCTGCCTTGGGGCTCATCCGGATGGATGATTTTGCCAAAAGAGCCGTTACCGAACTATCGGGCGGAGAACAACAGCGCGTGGCGCTCGCCCGCGCGCTGGCGCCAAACCCGCGCCTCTTGATGCTGGATGAACCTCTGGGCGCGTTGGACCACGCTTTAAGAATCCAGTTGATTGGGGAACTGCGCCGAATTTTGCATGAAAGCGAGAAACCAGCCATTTATGTGACGCACGACCGGGAAGAAGCTTTTGGACTGGCCGACACCTTGATGCTGCTCCACAAGGGCCGAATTGTCCAGGCAGGCAGCACGGCGGAGCTGTTCCGGCAGCCAGTCAACGCCTGGGCAGCGGGCTTTTTGGGGCTGGGAACCTTGCTTTCCGGCAGCGTGGTCGCATCAGAGCCATTAATCGTGCAGACTGCGGTTGGTATGTTTCAGGCTGCTGCCTGCGAGCGCGATTGGCAGGTAGGCGCTGGTGCGAAACTTCTGCTTCGCCCGCAGGATGCCCTGCTGCTGCGAGGTCAGCCGGAGGGTGCGAACCAGTTTTCCGCGCGCGTGCAGGACTCCCTCTTCATGGGGGAAACCTATCACTCAGTATTGCGGATAGGGGAATTTGCTCTCGATATCCAGACTGATACCGCGCTGGCACCAGGCTCGGATGTGACAGTGGCCTTCCCACCCGAACGCGTCAGCTGCCTAAAGGGAGAATAATGCCTGAGAACCGAATGGTGGAAGTTTCCAAGCTGGGCGCGGATGGCGAATTAATCTTCGCTTATCCTGCCCGCTTGATTTGGGAGCGGGACGGAGCGCGCCTGGTAGAGGGGGTCTTCAACATTGAGAGCGTGGCTGTTGGAAAACTGCATTTCCGGCGCGGTGACCATGCCCTGGAATGGTACTCAGAGCGGCAATGGTACAACTTGCTGCAGGTATACGAGCAAGACAGCGGGCAGGTGAAGGCTTGGTACTGCAATATTTGCCTGCCAGCCATTTTTACTGAAAACAAAATCCGTTGGTCGGATCTCGCGTTGGATTTGCTGGTTTATCCCGATGGGGGCATGGAGCTTTTGGACCAGGATGAGTTTGCTGAGTTGGCGCTTGACTGGCGGATACGAGCTGCGTGTTGGCGCGCGCTGCAAGAAGTGATTCAGCTGTTCAAGAAGAACAGCCTTCCTTTTCAGGAAGGCTGTTGATAAGCGAACCCAGCAAGATTCAGGCTTTGAACTGCCGCAGCTGATTAGTAACCAAAGCTGTTGATCCAGTCGGAAAGGGGACCAATGCCGGCAAAGCCGCCAATAATCCCGAGTACCAGCAGGATGACGAGCAGAATCGCCAGCACGCACAGGATGATGTTGATCCATCCCAGCCAAAGACCGGCAGTTGCCATGCCGTTGCCGCTGAGCGCGCCGTTGCTGCTTTTGATTTCCCGCCTGGCGACGTAGCCTGTGATAAGCGCGATAATGCCGCCCAGGAAGGGCAATACAAGATAGCTCGAGATGCCGCTGATCAGGCTGACGATTGACCAGGGGGACGTTGTGATGGGCAGTTGATTTTGAGTGTTTGTAGTCATGGTATGTCCTTTCGTTTACCTTACTCTTGATACATTTCCTGCGCGGGTTTGCGCAGCTTGCAAATGAGGGCAATTAGAGCCCAAATGAGAAGAACCAGCACAACCAGCATGAGGATTGGCAGCGCTATCGAGAGCACTGATATCACTGTCGCGGCGATGTCCTCCGCCGTGCTAACCACCGGATCGCCAACGCCAGCTGTGGTTGCTGTGATGAGCGGCCGCACCGCGACAGATTTGACAGTGTGCACCGTCCCAGCCACTAAGAGGCCGCAGATGAGCGAGAGCACCGGGCTGACTTCCGTGACATTGCCCGCGCTGGCGGCAAAAACTATCGCGCCAGCGGTTGGGCGGATGAAAGTTTGGATGGCATCATTGACGTGATCTACCGCGGGCACTTTGTCCGCGACTCCTTCGACAATAACGAGCACCGCCAGGACGCCGATCGTCCACCAACTGGTGAGCGCGTCCCACGGTTTGCTGAGCGTGATCAGATTGGTGAACTTCGCCAGCAGTGAAACCACTAATAGTGGAATATACGCGTTCAGACCAGCTGACGCGGAGAGCCCAAAGGCTCCCAAAATACCTGTAATTACGTTTCCCATTTCTCGCTATTCCTACTAAGTTGCCTTGACATTCACCTTCATTATAGCCATATTGGGAAATCAAGCAGTAGATAATCAGAGGTTTAAGGCAGCCCAGGTTCCGGTCAGCCACAAACGCAGTAAATCCAGCAGCACAATTTGCGCCAGCGCGGCGCATAAGCCGATTGCCAAAGGCAGGCGCAATTCCTGCCAGCGGTGGTATTGGTTCGCGCGGTTCAACAGAATAACCGCCAGGATGGTATGCGCCAGCGTGAGCACGAGAATCACGGAAAACGCGGAAAGAACTGCCAAGGGGATTTTGAGCCAATCCGAACCCGAATAAACCGCCCAGCCGAGCAGCCCTGCTGCGCCAATTAGCGCAAATAAGCGTGGAAGATTGCCCAGGAACGCCGTGGGTATGGGGTCAGACCAGACAGATTGGTGAAAGAGCGGCGCCAATACTGCTCCGATGCAGATTCCAGCGCCGAAGCCGGTGGCAAGGCGGAGAAGATTGGTGGTCTGGTAGAGCAGCGGGAAGGGAAGAAACGCCCCCGCGAAAGAGTTTATGCCATCCGCGGCGAAGATTAAGAAGAGCGCGCCCAGGGCGATAATCACCGCGAGCGGCGGGAATTTGCTTTGCCTGCCGCGAACAAGTTGAACCAGAAGGGTAAGCAGCGCGCCCAGGTACATGCCAGTGCAGCGCGCGCAGAGCGGGAATTGATGCTCATGCGCGAAAAACGAGCGTTCGGGGATTTGGTGGCAAACAGAATAACCAATCGCACTGAGTTTGGACCAGAAGCCTGCTGGCGGGAGCAGGAATAAAATGACGCCAAGCAGCGCGGCAGTAACCAGCAGCAGCCAGAACCACGCGCGCTGCTTGCTTTGCCGGCGCTCGGCATCTGCGGCAGGAGTAAATCCTTCCGGCGTGATTAACTCCCGCTGGGGGTCAGGTAGGCGTGGGCTTTCTTCAGCCATGAGATGATTTCAATCTGCTGTGGGCACAAGGATTCGCAGGTTCCGCATTCCACGCAGCGGTCTGCTTTGTTCTCATCCTTAATATCATACTTGTACGCGTTTTGACCGCGGCGGGGCTCATCGTACATAAGGGCTTCGTTATAAAGCTCGAACACCGACGGTATCGCTACATCGCTTGGGCAGGGCAGGCAGTATTCGCAGTGCGTGCAAGGGATAGGCGCCAGGGATTCCCTGGCGAGGCGTGCTTGTTCTATCAATGCCAGATCTTCAGCTGTCAGGCTGCCTGGGGCAGATTGCTCCGCGCTGACCAGATTTTGCTCGACCTGTTCCATGGTGCTCATCCCGGAAAGCAGCAGCGAGACCTCGGGTTGGTTCCAGACCCACTGCAAGGCCCAGTTCGCCGGCGTCCAGTCTCGATGCGAACGCGCGAAGATTTCCGCAACCGAAGAGGGTGGGGGATTTTTGGCAAGCCTGCCGCCGCGCAGCGGCTCCATCACCACCACCGCCAGGCCTTTGTCCGCGGCTGCGTGCAGGCCTTTCTGACCGGCTTGATAGTTGATGTCCATATAGTTGTATTGGATCTGGCAAAAGGTCCAATTGTCGTAGCTGGTCAGGATATCTTCGAAAACATCGTAAGAATCGTGGAAAGAGAAACCCAGGTAGCCGAATTTGCCTTCCGCCATCTTGCGTTCCGCCCATTCAAATACGTTCAATCTCTTGTAGTTTTCCCACAAGCGGGCGTTGAGGGTGTGCAGCAGGTAGAAATCGATAAAATCCGTTTGCAGCCGTTCCAGCTGCGCGTCCAGAAAACGGTCCAAATCCTCACGGGTATTCACCAGCCAGGAAGGCATCTTGGTGGCGAGACGCACCTTTTGCCGGTAACCGCCCGCCAACACCTTGCCGAGGAAAATCTCGTCCTGTTCGCGGTGATATGCCCAGGCTGTATCAAGGTAATTCACGCCGGCATCGATGGCGCGGCGGAGCATGGGCGCAGCCAGCTCTTCATCAATGACGCCGTTATCACCGCCAACAACCGGGAAGCGCATGCAGCCAAAGCCGAGCGCCGAAGGCTGCCAATCCAATTTTCCGAACTGCCGATATTTCATCCCATCACCCTTTATATCAGAATGCCTGAATTTTACCCTCAATCTGCTATTCAGGAGCTTGTCCGCGCTTTTGCATATTACCAGGATTCCAGTTAAAATTATGGCATGCCTGCAGTAATTCCTCCTGAACCAGTGAAAGAGAACGAGCCTGCCGCGCCAGAAAAGACGGTTTCACCACGTTGGACTAAGAACACCAAACTCGCGGTTAGTTTTGCCGCGATTTTGCTTATTTTTGGGCTTGTAATCAAGTTTCAAAACTATCTCAGCTTAATCCTGACAGCTTTACTGATCGTTTTCTTGTTCACCCCCATTATTACCGTCATCCAGAAACGGCTCAAACTCAGTTGGCGGCTGGCTACTACGCTGGTTTATGTATTCATGGCATTGCTAATCCTGGGATTGCTCACCTGGGGCGGCATCACGCTCTTTGGTCAGCTGCAAAACCTGATTAATCTGCTGAGCTCTGCGTTAACCGGCTTGATAAGCAATCTGGAGCAGTGGTCAAACCAGGAAGTTGTCGTGGGGCCTTTCAGCTTTTTTGTCCCGCAGCTGACTGCGACCTATCTTAGCGACCTGCTGGCAGAACGGGTACAGCCAATCCTTGGAGAAGCCGGCAGCCTGATTGGAAAAATTCTTTCAGGCGGCGCGAACCTAATTTTCCGTTCCTTCATGATGTACCTGATCTCGTACTTTTTTACTTCTGAAAGTTACGACGTCAAGCAGCAAAAAATCAGCTTCACGCTGCCCGGTTATGAGAAAGACCTACAGCGCATGGGCAGAGAGATAAACAACATCTGGAACGCCTTCATCCGCGGCGAGTTCCTGGTGGTTGGCACAGCGATTGTGATTTATTCCATCCTGCTCAGCGGGCTGCGCATGCCTTACGCGCTTGGTCTGGCGCTTATTGCCGGCCTGGGGCGCTTTATCCCATACGTCGGGGCCTGGGTCAGTTGGCTGACTTTCGCGATTGTCGCGTTAATTACCCGCCCAACGCCTTTTGGCGTGCTGCCGTTAGTTTACGCAGCTATCGTCGTGCTTGTGGCGCTGGTGGTTGATAACATCCTCGATAATTTCATGACTCCCAAAGTGATGGGGAACGCTCTCAAGGTGCACCCAGCTGCTGTGCTTATTTCCGCTCTGATTGGCTCTCAGCTGCTGGGAGTCATCGGCATCATTCTCGCTGCGCCGGTTTTCGCGACGGTTAAGCTCATTACGCATTACGTTTTTCACAAACTTACCGATCAGGACCCGTGGGAGGGCATTTCGTACAGCAGCCGCCGGAAGGAGCTGTTCTACACCCGCTTTTTCCGTTATTTAAAAAAGCGGGTTCCTTTCTGGTTCACCCAGGCGCGCGGAAAAGTCGCGGGTACATTCCGGAAGCTGTTTAAGCGCGAGAGCGGCTTATCCAAATCGTCTGACAGCCAAACAAAAGGCGCGAATAAGCCCTGAACTTGCATCTGAACAGCGCTTCGTGAGATAATGCAACCAAGAAATTAAAAGGAGCTAAACATGGATAACGAGAAAGAACCTGTGACCACGACTATTGCTGAGACTGAGAATTACCTGGCCTGGCGCGCGGATGAACCGGACAACGAGTCCACCTATCATCTCGAGCTAAACAACGTGACTCTGCACTTCTTCAAGGAAGAGTGGCAAGAATTTCTTGACCTCATCGAAACTATCGTCGACGAAGAGCTTTAATCGCTAAAAGGGCTGCTGGTTTTACCAGGCAGCCCTTTTTCTTACGATCCGTCAAGAGTTTAAAAATTTCTTAGCTTCATCCAGTCTAAGTTTCGCGCCAGCGTAAAACCAGCGCTTTGAATTCCCAACTGCGCTCTGCCGCGGGGATATTCGAGCGAGAGCGGACGGACTGGGTCTTCATTGTTAATTAAAGCGCTGAGCAGCATATTCGCGCGCATATCTTCGCCAGGTTCATCCGGCAGCGCCAGCCACAGCAAGTCGGATGAGAGCCTGGTTTTTTGCCAGCTGAGCGTGCCAAGGAGCTGCTTATTGTCGCGCAGAACCAGGTGTCGGACCTCCAGGATGTTCTGCCATCTGGATGGCATCAAAACGCTCCAGGGAGAAAAAGCGTCCAGGTTGGCGTTGAGATACCAGCGGGTTTGCAAGGGGTAGTTGATCGCAAGCCAACGCGCTTGCGCGCTCCAGTCTGCCAACTTGCGAGCGCCAACGCGCAAACTTTGCGGAAACCCGACGCGCTCAGCTGCGGGGAGCAGGCGAGCAGGGGCATAGCGCCATTGGGATAGCGCGTAGATAAACTCAAAGCCCAGCTGGGTATACATCTGGACAGCCGCCTGGTTTTCTGAGCGAACCTGCAGCCAGACTTGAACGCGCGGCCATTGGCGCACGTAACGCAGCGCGTGACGGGTAAGCGCAGAGGCTATTCCGCGCCGGCGGTATTCAGGGGCAACGGCCACGTTCGCTATCAAAATGATGCGGGAATTCCCTTGTGGGTAACTGACAATGCTGATATTGCCCACAATTTTCCCGTTCTCTTCCCAGACAAAACCATCCGGCGCGCCGGAAAGCCTAATCATATCGGGGAAGGATTGGGCACGCTGAGCATAAGCGCGCATTTGGCGCAGAATCCACGCGCCTTCCGGGTCATGCTTAAGTTCAAAGGCAGCTTCCACCAGATTGGCCACCGCGTTCAAGTCCCTTCTGGGGTTTAAGCGGCGGACGTGCAAGTAGGTGTCTGATATTTCGGTAGGCGTCATGCGTGGAACGGCGGGCGGTCGGCACGTGAAAAAACAGCCCCCAATCTTTTAGGGGGCTGTTTGGTGTGCAAGTTTAGAATTCTTGCGAGTCAGAAGATCCTGGGCGGCGCTGGCGATAAACGATGCGGCCGCGTTCAAGGTCGTATGGGGACATCTCCACCCGCACGGAATCTCCCAGCAAAATCCGGATGTAATATCGGCGCATTCGACCGGAAAGATAGGCCATCACTTCGTGGCCGTTTTCCAGCCGCACCCGGAACTGAGTGCCCGGCAGGGCTTCGATAATTGTTCCATCGACGGTAATCTTCTCTTCTTCTTTCGCCATAAAACCTCTTTCCAGCGTTGGCTACGCTTCGTACGATTTCCGGTAGGAGCGACGAATAGCCTTTTTCTTGTCCATACGCCGCTGTTCACTCTTGGAGATGAACCAGCGTTTGCGGCGGACGGTGCTGAGCACACCGCTCTTCACGACCTTCTTACGAAAGCGCTTCAACAATGAATCCTGCGATTCATTGGATCTCAAAGTTACACTTGCCATCAGCTATCACCTCCGTTCCCGGCAAAAAATATTGCGTAATATACGCAAGAAATAATTATACAACAGAATCTTAGAATCAACAAATGCTAATTTTGGGGTTGGCGGCTTTGGTTTGTCGCTCCGCGTGTTTTACGCGTTTCGGATTTTTGCGTTTATCAACTAGGAATGAGCGCGTTGGCCGCGGGAAATATCCCTCACTTGTCGGTGCACTTCATCCCTGGCCAATCCGAGAATGCGATCGCCTTCTTGTACAACCAGGCTGCCATTGGGAATGAGGAATTCATCAGCGCGCCCAACCAAAACCACCAGGTAATTTTTGGGAAGCTTAAGTTCATAAATAGCTCTGCCAGCAAAGTTTGAACCGCTTTCAATTGGAAGTTCTCTGAGCAAGCCTTTCCAACCGTGCGCGGGCGTAAGCTCCAGGGGAAAGTCCATATCCTGAGGACTGGCATCTTCCACTTTCAAGCGCCGGGCTGCCCAGGGGATGCTGGTTCCTTGAATCAAGACAGAGGTGATCACCACGAAAAAGACAATATTAAAGTAGAGCCCCGATTCGTCCAGCCCGGCAAGCAAAGGATAGGTCGCCAGGATGATGGGGACCGCTCCACGCAAGCCCACCCAAGAGATAAAGACCTTTTCTCTCCAGGAATAGCGGAAGGGCAGCAGACAAGCGAAGACGCTAATAGGTCGGGCGATGAACATGAGCACGGCCGCCAAAACTAAACCGGGCAGGATGATGGGGGAGAGTTGGCTGGGGAAGACATATAAGCCCAAAGTGAGGAACATGAGGATTTGCGCGAGCCAGGCCACGCCCTGAAAGAAACGCGAAAGGCTGTTCTTGTGGAGAAAATCGCTTTCGGCCAGCACAAGGCCCATGACATAAACTGCCAGGAAGCCGCTGCCCTTGAATAGTGCCGCCGCGGCAAAAGCGAACAGCACCATTCCAAACGCCATGACGGGGTAGAGGCCCGCGTAACCAAGGCGCAAGTTGTTAATTAACAGCAGAAGCAAGCGCGCCATCAGGAATCCGACTAACGCGCCGATAATCATTTGAACAAAAAACAAACCAAGCAGGGAGTACCAGGCCTGCCCTGGCATCTGAATCAGCTGGATGAGGCCAATAGTCAGAAACGCCGCCATTGGGTCGTTGCTCCCGGATTCCAGTTCAAGAGTCGCGCTGATTTTGGAACGCAAACGAACGCCTTTGGAGCGCAGCAGCGCGAAAACCGCCGCGGCGTCTGTAGAGGAGGCGATTGCGCCCAGGAGCATGGCCTGGATTAAGGGCAGTTTCAGCACCAGATGCGCGGTGTACCCCAGCAGCAGCGCTGTGAGGAGCACCCCCAAGGTTGCCAGCGTCCAGGCTTCCTTCATCACTTTGCGCGTTTCTTGCCAGGGAGTGTCCAGCCCCCCAGAAAAGAGGATGACTGCCAGCGCCAGAAAACCGACTGCCTGGGCAATCTTGGGGTCGTCAAAATAGATGCCTCCAATACCTTCTGACCCAGCCAGCATGCCAATGCCCAGGAACAGAAGCAAGGAAGGAATACCAAAGCGGTCAGAAATCTTGCTGGCGGCAACGCTCAACACCAGGAGAACCGCCAGGATGAGCATAGCGGTTTCGATTGATAGGTTGGCAATGAAATTCGCGGGCATGATTCCGATGTCCTTCTTTAATTACGTTAGCAGACAGAATACTGCTTGCCATTCTCCCTGACGTAGCGATATTATACCTTGCGAGAAATGCCGTTCAACGGAAAGCCGCCCGGGCGCCTTGATTCTGAATAAGCTGCTGGGTTTGCGTGCTTATAGGGTGCCCCGCGATGCGGGGAAGCTGAAGTATCCGCGTCGACGCGTTTATGGGTGGCTTTCCCGGTAAAAAGCAGGAGGGGTACCAGCCGGAAGAGGCAAAAGCGCACTTGCAGTCGGATAAAGCTTGTGGTAAAATCGCAATTTCTTGATGCGGTTGTTTCATTAACTATTGACTCAAGAGATAATTTGCAATATACTGAAAAATTGCGCTGCGATTTAATCCCTGGCGTGGTTGCCTTTGTGTGCCCACGCGTTTAATGTTTAGGAGAAGTGAATGACTGATTTGATGCCTCCAAAAACGTACGCTCGCATCCCGGTCGGGTTAGAGCTGCCACAACTTATCCAGGTCCAATTGGATTCTTTCCAAAGGCTGAAGGATGAGGGTCTGAAGAGCCTCTTTAACGAAGTATCCCCTATTGTTTCTTACGGTAACGACCTCCGTTTGCATTTCCCCAGCGAAACCCCAATTTCGCGGGAATTTGGACTGAAGTTCTGGTTCGACGCGCCCAAAAACCCAATCGAGGAATGCCTTGAGCGCGACCTGACCTATGCCTGCCCGCTGTATGTTTCGGTTTTACTGGAAGGCAACGATATCAGTGATAAAGTCAAACAGGATATTTTCCTGGGTGACTTTCCGGAGATGACCCCCAAGGGAACCTTCATTATTAACGGCACCGAGCGCGTGGTGGTCTCCCAGCTTATCCGATCTCCCGGCGTGTATTTTGAGGCTGAAGTCGACCGAACCACCGCGCGCGACCTGGCAACCGCGAAATTAATTCCCGACCGCGGCGCGTGGATGGAATTTGAAACCCGCAAGAATGACAGCATCTTCCTGAAGTTCAACCGCAAACGCACTGTGCCGATTACGGTTTTCCTGCGCGCGCTGGCAGCCGTGGATGACGGCATGCCCGATTCTCCACTGAAGACCGGCACAAATGAAGAGATCATGGAACTCTTTAAGGATGTGGATAATCATCCCGATCATCACTTCATCGAGACCGCGTTTGATGAAGAGCCAGCTTATGACCTCAGCAGCGGATTAAGCGTCGCTGAAGCGGCGTTGATTGAATTGTTCAAGAAACTGCGTCCTGGAGAGCCGCCCACGATAGATAACGCGCGCAATCACTTGGTGGAGCAGTTGTTTGACCCGCGCCACTACGATCTTGAGCGTGTTGGCCGCTACAAACTCAATCAAAAGCTTGATTTGGTGGACCAGATTCCAGTTTCTCACCGCATGATTACCAAATATGATGTCGTGCGCCTGATCCGCCACATGATTCAGATTAACAACGGCACCGCGCACGCCGATGATATCGATCATCTGGGCAACCGCCGCGTGAAAACAGTCGGTGAACTTATCCAAAATAAACTGCGCGTTGGTTTGCGCCGCATGGAACGGGTCATCAAAGAGCGCATGTCCATCCGGGATCAGGGCGGCAACGTTTCACCGGTTAGCCTGGTGAACATTCGTCCATTGGTTGCATCCTTGCGCGAATTCTTTGGCTCCAGCCAGCTTTCGCAGTTCATGGAAGAAACCAACCCCCTGAGCGAGCTGCGCCATAAACGCACCGTCTCCGCGCTTGGCCCTGGCGGCTTGCGCCGCGAACGGGCTGGTTTTGACGTGCGCGACGTGCACTTCTCGCACTATGGCCGCATCTGCCCGATTGAAACCCCTGAAGGTCCGAACATCGGCCTGATCGGTCGGCTGGCGGCTTACGCCACCGTGAACGAATTCGGTTTTATTGAAACACCCTACCGCAAGGTGCGCCACTACCTGGATGCCTCTGACCCAAAGCTGGTCAATCATCTCCTCCGCAAGGATATTGTGGACCCGGTCACGAATGAAGTGGTCTACCAGGCCGAAACGCGCGTGACGGCTGAGATGGCTGAAAAAATCAGCAAGCTGGGTTTGAAGGATGTTTGGGTGCGCCCGTTCGTCACGGATGAGTACGTTTACCTTTCCGCGGACGCGGAGGACAAGTATGTCATCGCCCAGGCGAACGCGCCGCTGAACGAATACAATGAGTTCCTGCACCGCAATTCCTGCCGCTTCCACTCCACATTCGCGATTTATGATTACGAGTTCATTGATTACATGGATGTGGCGCCGAACCAGGTTGTGGGCATCAGCGCTGCTTTAATTCCGTTCCTGGAGCATGATGACGCTAACCGCGCCCTGATGGGCTCCAACATGCAGACACAGGCGGTTCCACTGCTGCGCCCGGAAGTCCCGATTGTCTCCACCGTCATGGAAGGCGCTGCTGTGGCTGATTCCGGCCAGGTGGTCATCGCGGAGGAAGACGGAGAAGTCGTCAAGGTCACTGGTGACAAACTGGTGCTGCGCCAGATGGACGGAAGCATTAAAGAGCACGCCCTACGCAAGTATCAGCGCTCTAACCAATCCACCTGCATCGACCAGCGCCCGGCAGTTACCAAGGGCCAAATTGTACACAAGGGCGATGTGATTGTCGATTCTTCTTCGACTGAAGACGGCAAGCTGGCGCTTGGGCAGAACGTGTTGGCTGCTTTCGTCGCCTGGGAGGGTTACAACTTTGAGGACGCAATCCTCATTTCTGAACGCCTGGTGGAAGAAGACCGCTATACCAGCGTGCACATTGAAAAATACGAGGTAGAAGCTCGGGATACCAAACTGGGTCCGGAGGAAATCACCCGTGAAATTCCCAATGTTGGCGATGAAGCCATCCGCAACCTGGATGAAAGCGGCATCATTCGCATTGGCGCGGAAGTTGGACCCGAAAGCATCCTGGTAGGGAAAATTACCCCCAAGGGCGAGAAAGAACTGACCCCTGAAGAACGCTTGTTGAGAGCGATTTTCGGCGAGAAATCGCGCGATGTGAAGGACACTTCCCTGAAGATGCCGCACGGCGAGCGCGGTATCGTGGTGGATGTCAAAGTATTCACCCGCGAAGAAAACGCGGACCTTTCCGCGGGCGTGGATAAAATGGTGCGCGTATCCGTCGCGCAGCGCCGCAAGGTGATGGCTGGCGATAAAATGGCTGGTCGGCACGGTAACAAAGGCGTTGTTTCGATGGTCGTGCCTGTGGAAAACATGCCCTTCCTGGAAGATGGGCGCCCCGTGGACATCATTTTGAATCCTTTGGGCATTCCCGGTCGTATGAACATCGGCCAGGTGTTGGAAACGCACCTGGGGTGGGCGGCGGAAAGCCTTGGCTTCCGCGCGATTACGCCGGTTTTTGACGGCGCAACCGAAGAGGAAATTGAAGCCGAATTGGCGCGCGCCTGGATGATTAACGAAGCCTGGCGCGTGACCGGCGAGAAAGCCTGGGAATGGCTGGAAAGTGTGAAGGCCTATTCCGCTGAAGACCTGAAGGACGATGAGGAAGCCCGCCTGATTTACCTGGCTAACGCGCTCGCGAGCACTGGCATTGACATTCAGGAATTGATGGCTAATCGTCTGCTTGCCCGCCGCGCAGCGCTAAATATGTGGCTGAAAGATGAAGGTTACGACCCCGCGCTGATTACCGCATTCCCTGAGGACAACATCCCGGTGAGCGAACGCAGTGCCCAGGATGAACGCGCGGTGAGAGCCTGCCT
>Ga0208459_1001350_pt1 | contig 23605 bp, 26 predicted proteins | sample AD_UKC087_MetaG_FD_184433 | JGI IMG/M metagenome (GOLD analysis project Ga0208459, IMG submission 184433) | Active sludge microbial communities of municipal wastewater-treating anaerobic digesters from USA - AD_UKC087_MetaG (SPAdes) (version 2) | ecosystem: Engineered > Bioreactor > Anaerobic >... | reverse complement strand
TTCCTACCGAATAGTCAGTTTTGGTAAGCTCAAAACCCTCATTCTGAGCCTGATCAACAGTAAATGTACGGGTTATCTCACCTGCCGTTATGGTTACAGTTGCAGTCCTGTTATCATAATTGGCATTTACTAGTGATGCGTTAAGCGACGCATCTACGTTTGTAACTTATTATTAATTATATTTTTATATTAGTTCTTTGACAACCTCGATTTGAAATGAGTTCGTAATTTTGTGGGCATTCCCCACTGATTATGAACGAAGGCAAGTATATTTTTACACAGGTCACCAGCCTCATACCCAGACAGATTTTCCAACGACTCGTAAAGAGATACAACGGAGACTACCGTGTGAGAGATTTCAATTGTACAAACCAGTTAAGGTATATGCTCTTCGGGCAACTGACCTCATGCAACTCGTTGAGAGATATTTGTTTGTGCCTACGTGCACATCAAGATATCCTTTATGGACTTGGCATCACGGCCTCAGTTAATGAGTCCACTCTTTCCAGAGCCAACGATAGTAGGGATTACCGTATTTATGAAGGACTTGGACAGGCTCTTATGAAGATTGTCCGTCCATTGTACTCCAAGGAGCGGATTGAGTATATCTATCCTCAGAATCATGATCTGTTTGCTCTTGATTCCACTACCATCTCATGCAGCTTGAAACTGATGGAATGGGCTTTGGGCAAGTATAGCAAAGGTGCAGTTAAAATGCACACACTTATAGATTTGCGAGGAAGTATACCGACCTTCATATATATCAGTGATGGACGCTGCCACGACAGCAATGTACTGGACCTGTTGAATATCATCCCCAATGCCATCTATACGATGGACAAGGCTTATGTTGACTTTGAGGCGCTTGCCCGAATTGATGCCGAGTATGCCTTCTTTGTTACAAGAGCCAAGGACAACATGAGGTTCGAGATCATATCAAGCAACTTCAACATTGACAAGTCAACAGGACTCTTGGAGGACCACATCATTCGACTTACAAGTCAAAAATCCAGCCAGCTGTATCCAGAACCTCTGCGCCTGATACGGTTCTATGATATGAAATCCGAGGAGATACTTTCGTTCATCTCCAATGTAACAGACCAAGTGGAAATCAGTGGGTTAGAGATAGCTAATATCTATCGTCACAGATGGGACATTGAGTCGTTCTTCAAACTAATAAAGCAGAATCTCACGATAAAGCACCTGCTGGGATGTTCCCAGAATGCTGTCAAAACGCATCTGTGGATTGCAATATGCGCATACCTTCTGCTCGCCAGAGTTAAGGCCATTTACAACAGCCCTTACTCCATCACGGAGATCGGAACCTTGGTCAGTGTGTTTGCCTTGGTGAAAATGGACCTGAAGGAGCTTATTACAGAGCCGCAACCTCTCATTCAAAATCAAGATGTCAATGAACTTACTTTATTTTAAAATTTTAACGCATCAGTAGTATTTTCAAATCGTAATCCTGATTCTGCTCTTTTCCCTCCTTCAAGCCATGAAAAAGAATAAAGTGAGACGTTTCCATGCTCATTGTTCCATCCGAGCCATTTATGAATTGTCCCAGTCAAAAAAGGCTGATGATCAAATGGTACAATTTTGTTAGTTGTCTTAATTTTCAAATGGATTCTCATAAGCTACATTCATTTTTAGAAATTAATGATTTTATCAACATCGGCTAACGCATCGCCGGTTAGCCTGATCAGCCATTCATAATCAATTGTTCTGTGGCTTTATTTCATTTAATTCGTATTTGTTCTGTTTTTTCATTCTGTTCCGGTTTCGGAATTGTACTTTTTAAACGCTGACAGGTCTTGCAGAAATGTCAGTTTGATTGTATACTTCTACCCACCCGAATCCCAATGAGTTTTTCTCGCCGGCGCCGCAAGAGAGTATTAAGTGATGTATTTCTGGAAGAGCAGTAAGTTCAAAATCAAAGAGGTAACCCCTGATCTTGCTTTGTTCCAGAGTGTCTTGTTTTATGGTTATCAGTTTAGAGCGGGGAATTCCGATCAACGTAAAACGAAAGGGGAAAAAATCGGGCAGCGGTGTGGTATTGGGTACAGTCTGGTATTTATTCCGTAAATGGTTGTAAAGTAATTTGGGATATTCTTCATTTTCCGGTGATAAATAGTTGGCAAAAGACGAACCGGGATACTGATAACTTATAACGATCGGCGAAAGGGCCCGGTACCGCATTGTTTCTTCTAGAACCTTATCTGAAAGCCGTTCAATTTCTGTCACCCTCAGATCAAGTCCGTTAAAAGAATCTCCAAAATATACTTCCTTATATTTAAAAAGGCCAATGATAAAAGCCTCTGCTACATCATTCAACAGAAAAGATAGTTTTAGTGTTATTTGATCGCGAAAAATTTCAAAAAGGTCCTTTTCCTTCCATATTTTTGGCTTTCCAAAATCAAGCGGAGAAAAATTAAACAGCTTGAATTTTTTGTTTCCTTCACGAAATCCCTCATTATGTAGGAAATCGGCAAAAGTTTTGTCAGCAGAACCTATTACGTTGTATATCCAGGCACTTATATAGTACTGATAATTAAAAGGAAGCAACTTCTTGTCCCCATTTATGTTAAAAGTAATTTTAAATCTCATGCCTCTGAATATTATAGATCGCCTAGTAGACTGTAACATCTAAATGTTGTATATAATCAAAAATAGTTGTATCTTTGTTGTGTCATCAAACACAACACGATACGATTATGCCTATACAGAAGTACGAGGTGAGTTTGTCTGCAACGGATCGCAAGCAACTGACCAAGATTGTAAAGTCTGGAAGCTCTCCAGCACGAACCATCCTCAGGGCGAATATCCTTCTTGCCGTGGACAAGAATGGAAAGAAACCCATGACCGTCCAGGAAACCGCTATAGCGTTCAACACATCCGCTACGACAGTGCAGAATGTGCGAACCAGCTATGGAGAGAAGGGACTCGAAGCAACTCTTCTGCGGAAGAAAAGGGAAACGCCCCCGGTAGAAGCCAAAGTTACGGGAGAGGTCGAGGCTCATATTATCGCTTTGGCTTGTGGGGAACCTCCCAAGGGATATGCCAAATGGACACTTCGTCTTCTTGCCGACAAGTCGGTCCAACTGAGGTATATAGATTCGATATCTCATACGCAGGTTGGTCGCATTCTAAAAAAAACGAGTATAAGCCTCATTTGAAGAAGTGTTGGTGTATACCATCCTCCCATAGTGCGGCTTTTGTGGCTGCGATGGAAGATGTTCTTGAAGTATACAGCCGGCCTTACGACGAAACCCTTCCTGTGATTTGCATGGACGAGAAACCCGTTCAGCTTCTTGCCCAAGCAAGAGAGGGCTTTACTTCCAACAGCACTGGCATACGATATGAAGATAATGAGTACGTAAGAAACGGCACCTGTAGCATCTTTCTGTTTACGGAGCCTCTTGCCGGATGGCGCCACGCTGAGGCAAAACAACAAAGGACAAGGACAGACTGGGCAAAGCGCATCAAGTGGTTGCTTGACGAGAGGTATCCGAACGTCGAGCGTGTTATTCTTGTGTGTGACAACCTTAATACTCATAATATCGCGTCACTTTATGAAGCGTTCGAGCCCGAGGAAGCACTCAGGTTGGCGAAGCGTCTTGAAATACACCATACGCCCAAACATGGTAGTTGGCTGAATATTGCGGAAATTGAACTCTCCGCTTTGGGAAACCAATGTTTGTACAAACGGCGCATAAGCAGTGTTGAAAATCTTAACGAGGAGCTATTGTCCTGGAATACGGAGCGTAATGCTGGTCAGAAGAGTGTCAATTGGCAGTTCAAGACTGCAGACGCCCGTACAAAACTGAAGCACCTCTATCCTATATTGAACTTTTAAATGTTACAAAGTAATAGTCATCTAAATTAAAACAAGTTGAGAATGTCTCCGGATGATTTCTCTTCCCGTAATGTGATACTATCTAGATCATGTGTAAATGACACAGATATATAATCAGGATAATTAATTGACAATCCTTTTAAGATACTTGTCATTGAATCACGGTCTAAACCGAATATCTGTGATGGTGAAATGCCATCCCTGTCAACATCTATATCCAATAAACTTGAAAGAGTGAACTGATAGTAACTTCCGCATGTTTCAGCAAACTTGTATAAGCTATATAGAATAACCTTAGGATCTGGCTCTTGCCATGGAATTCGGTTAAAACATGTCCCACCGAACTCTTTTGCTGCTTTTATACTTGAGCCAAAACCAACCTCAGCCAAAGGTAGTTGAGATATTCGTTTAAGAGCACTCGGTATTGATTTTAAAGCACTGGAACTCACTGTGTCAATCTCAGACAGTTTATTGACGATTTCGTTTTGCGAAATAGTTGTATGAAAATCGAATGTGCTAATAAACCAGCCCACTTCTGGCGTATAGCTTAAATTCACAAGCATTATTGCCCAGACTGAAAGATCATCTAGATTTGATTCTCGTAAAAGACGTCCAAGCTGAGTTTCAATGTCGCCATCAATGATACCTGAATCTCGCAGAAAGCGATTGAACATTGGAATTTGGTTGTTTCCCAATGTATGCTCGGTTTTAAATCTTTCTCCAAGCTTAACATACTGCTGAAACCACTCAATCTTTGGTGCGTGAGCAGCATAACAATCTAATGATTTTGACTTATTCATATTTCCTAAACCTTTTGATAACCATAATGATTTATAAACAAAACAGCCAGTATCTATATCTAAACATTGGCCACAATGTTTACAGGTGTCCTTAATGCTCACGTTGCCACGTTCGTCAAATGATAAATTGCCAAATTTGCAATTCGCCTCACAGACTTTGCAGCCAACACAATAATGACATTTTCTGAAAATTTTACGTATATTTTTGAGGAAGATTATATTAGATGCCGTTGACTCATTTGATATTATAACACGTATGTAGTCATTATCAAGATAAGACACAGATAACTCGTGACTTGAGCCATGACTATCTATAACTATTCTACTGCAATCCTCGTTGTATATTACAGAGCCTAAAGTTTTAAGCCATTGTATATAATTATTTCCTATGTTTTTAAAAGTTATTACCAGATTGGAACCGACTATTGACTCATCATAATCTTTCGGAGATATCGAAATATCTCTACCATTTTTTCTGGCCTTCCATCCATTATTTTCGACGTAACTTACCTGCTTATCAGAGTTTTTCTGTTCGCTGGTATTTAATTCAAAAATTATGTCCGTCAAAGCTTTAGTTTGTTCAGGATAGCATCGATAGTTTAGAAAATCATTTCTATTTGTTGACATTGGACAAACTAAACAGCCTGCTCTGGTATTACCTCGTTTATATGCTGAATTTAAACGAAGCCCATTCATGTAGATATATAAATAAACTTCGGCAGAATTCCATTGAAGAATTGGATTGCAACTCCATTGCCCTCTATGCTTCATCCCATAGGATACATAATCATACCCGCTGCGCCTTACACTTTCGTCTGCTCTTACACCGACGAATGCCATTTCTGTAAAATTGTCCTTTTTAAGAATATCTTTGATTAGCAGCAATTGAGGTGTGGTCTTATGCACACTACAACACCAACGGATTGTTGATGTGGGAGGGCCAAACATACGCCAAGAATCAGCAGGTTTCATATGCGATTTTGCCACATAGAAACTGATTCCCATTTGCGCACACTTGATTTTAGCATCTTCCACCATCGCATACGTATCTGGAAATTCCATTCCGGTATCTCCAAACACAACAACAAAATCGTTATGAGGTAAGGCGCGTTGGACAATGTCTAATGTCACCTCACTGTCTTTACCTCCACTAAACGAGACGTGGAAAATATCAACTTTATCTCGGTGCTCCAGATAAGTATTATAGACTTTTTTGATGGTTTCCGCAATGAGCCCCTCCATTATTTCTTGATTCTTCAAGAGCATACTTTCAACATCGACTCTTTGGAGTGGACCATTACCTGGTTCTGGATCATCAATCAAAATGATGTGAGGTGCAGTAAAAAAAGAGCCACCCTTCGTCTGGGCTACAAGCTTACCTCTATAGTAGTAGTTGTTTGCCTCTGCCCACATATACGGAGCAGAATCATCCTTTGCATAATTCCAATACTTGTCGAAACCAAGTATGTCCAGTTCCTGATAATATACAGGCCTAGGCTCCTTGCTAAATTGTAATGGAGAACTGTTTAGCAAAAGACCTCCTGTTTCAGAATCCCAAGTATAAGAATACATATCAGTTTTTATTTCTATTTCTAACAACTGCCGCTTTTTCAATAAGGGATATTTTGCTTAAAAAATCAGCTCTTCTACGTGCAATAAATCCTTTGTCTTGCAAATAATCAAGCACGTCTTTTTCATTTATATCAACCTTACTATTTGCGACAGCATCTATTAATATTTCGTCGTAATTGCTAAACTTCGACGATCGTTTTACAATAGCACCAGCAGTTTTGTCTTTATTATACCTATGATGCATTAATTCAAATTGCCCACTATATTGTGCGACAAAGCTTTCCAGCAGGAAGTTCGTCCATTTATATGAGCAATAAGGGAATGCCACAAAAGTATTTATGGCGTTTAATGGGACGTATTCGCTCTGGCAGTAATTTTCAATTGCTGAATCCGTGGCTTCAACATCAAATATCACGCAATCTTTTGCGACAAATTCATTCTCTGAAACGCGAACACAGTATTGTGCAATGATGTCAAAATTAATCTGTGTGCCCAAGTCATCAGCCAGTTGATCCACTTCGTCAATTGTGAACATGTGTTTGTTTTTACAGAAATCCTCAAAAACCTTATTGGTATCAATACGCGAATTAACTGGACTAATTAAATTGTTATAGAATGAGTACTTGCCCGAGAACATGCTAGCGACGACATTTCTAAATCCTATTATTCCGTAATCAGCATTATCTGATAGAATATAAGGATATTTAATCTTAGCCCGTTTGACTAGCTCAGAAGTAGTTAAATACCCGTCAGATTGAATTGATAAACGAATAATTTCGTCAATCCCTTCTTTTTGCTTATCATTGATGACATAGTTATCTATATGGAAGCGATATCCTCCTCTACCACAAGAGATTAATGTTTTATTGTTTCGTTCTACACAACGAATAACATACTCTCTTGGCATATAGTGGAATGCTTCTTCTATCTCTAATTCGCTTGTAATTCCACCTTGCAGACGCACAAATTCAATAATATCTTGATCCTGGTTCACTGAAACAGATGTGCTTTTTGCTATGTAGAATGTACCATATGACCAACCATAAACATCATAATGTTGCAAATACGACCTCAGAGTGTCTTTGTCAAAAATCTGTGAATCCACCAGTTCCTCTGAGAACTTATCAAGAATTGCATCGTAATAAATGTATTCGCTGCTTTCAAAATGACTTGATATATATGATTGAATCTTATACCTCACATCAGCAGTAAGCATTGATTCTGGCAGGTAAACTTTGTTCTCATGTTGAATGCCAAGTTCAAGAATTACTGTCTGGAGTTTTATTGATTCAGGGAATTCCTCAGCATGTTGACTAGAATAATACTGCTTGAATCTCCTTTCTTCAATTGTTGAATTCAAACGATATCCTTTTGAAAATGATGTGCGTAACACTTCAATGATTTTTCTAGATATAAGACTATTACCATGTTCAAGTGTTTGCGTCCCATATGCATTTTCAGTGGAAACATCTTCCAATATCCGGCATTCATTTTCTGTCGGAAGATTATATGCTGACACGCCCCTACATGTTCTTGGATAGATTTTATTTGCTATGAGCAATTTGGAATCAAATGATTCTCTATCCTCCAACCAAAGAGTTGCCATTTTTGTAAATAAGGCACTTCCTCCAGGCAATCCATTTTCTCCATTTGTCATTATGTATTGCATGGCGGATAATTGCAGTGCAATTCCATTCTCATTACGATACGTATCGTTAACCTCCAAACCTTGGTTAATCATGCGTTCACGAAGACGGCATGAAAGATCCGGAATAACGTCAGACTTTGACGCCTCACCGGAAATCACTTTTGAACAGGCCTCGACAAGGAGGACTGCCTCAAATTCGTTCCAAGGAATATTGATTGTAGCTGCCATTATTTCTCAATAGAAGATTTCAACAGTACGTACACTTCTACTTTGAGAAGACAAGCAATTTCATACAATTGTTCTACTGAAGGTTGAGATTTATTAGAAACCCATCTAGAAACAGTTGTCTCTGATTTCCCCATCTTTTCCGCTAGCCATTTACTTGTAAGATGTTGCTCTGCAAGCTCGGCTTTGATACGATTGTAGCGCATTTCGGACATTACGTAGAATTTAAAATTTGGCGCAAAGTTACCAAATACTAATATAAAAATAGCAAAATATGGCAATTAAATGCCTTATTATTGAAATATTATTTTATTTTTAGCCCGTTTTCACTCATAAAGACGCAAAAAAATGCCCCGAAAGAGCGATTCCTTCAGGGCAAACGATGTAAGTTGCAGACGAAGCTACAGCAACAGTTCTATGATGCAATTCCTGTTCGCGGATGCCGGACTGAGCTCATTCACTCCACCGACGGAAGACTGCTCAATGCAATCCTCAGACACACCTTGAGATATCAGGAAATCGGCGATGTATTTTGCCCGACCTTGGGCAACCGCAGCATTCTTCTCGGCACTACCCGTTGCGGAGTCTGCCGAACCAGTCACCCGGATTCTGAATCCGTATTCCTTTGCCAGTTCAGCGACGGCCTTGACGTTTATCAGCTGAGCGGAATCCGTCAGCACAGTTCCACCACCCTTGAAGAACACCAGAAGCGGCGCACCTATCGGTACTCCGAAAGAGACAACCTCGTCGAAATACCTATTCCCAACACTTCCCTCTCCCCTTCTTTTCTGAGCTTTAGGAATGGTATTGTCTGATGTTTTTGACTGTCCAACGGCATGTACAATCTCAGCATCATCGGCATCCTTAAAATTGGTCGTATCGGTCTGCCCGTCCCAGAATCGGTTGGCAAGCCTGGCACGCAGGGAGTTCAGGCCGCTGTAGTCATTGACTGGAGTCCGCTGGCACTTCTGCCGCTGCTCAGTCTTCTTCAGCGTGTCACACTGGACATCGCCGGTAGTATTCACATTCTGTCCCCGTGCCATCAAGGAGATGACACAGAGAAGGAGTATCATTAACACTTGTCGTTTCATTTTTCAGTTGTTTTGTTCATTGATTATCGTTTCACTTTCTGTCCAATCGGACGGATCATCCGGCGGGACATGGCCAGGCAGCGACGGAGCCATTCGCGTTCCTCTTCGTCCTCCCGCCTGCCCCAGTCTCCACCGGCTCCACCACCGCCACCGCCGCAGTTCTGCGCGAACGTCGTGGCCTTGTCAACCATTCCCATAGATAGAAGGGCTCCGCAGACGACGATATTCATGCCTTTCTGGGTCATTTCGCCGATGAAGGAGTCCTGCAGGAATGCCTGCGTTTCAGGCGGCAGCTTATCCACCGGAATGCGGCTGAAGTCTCTGATGACAGCCCAAAGGGCTTCCGACCCCACCTTGTTGACGGCCACCATGGACACGTCGTTGGCCGCTGAGCGCAGCTGCTCCTGGTAGTCATCATACTCCTTCTGGGTGTCGGCCAGCTTCTGTTTCAGGTCGGCGAGCTTATCGTCCGCATCCCTGAGCTTGTCCTTCTTGTCATCCAGCTTGGTGAGGAGGCCCTGAAGCTTCTCGTTCAGGCCGCGTTCCTCCCGCTGCATCTGAGCCTTTGTCGCATCATCAAGATCATCCGAGCGCAGTGCAGCCTCTATCCTGTCAAGCTCCTGCTCGACGGTCTGACGGGCATTATCCAGATTGAAGACCATCGTCCGAAGGCCCTTGACTCTTGTCTCTGCCTGCCGTATCTCGCTGTCCAATTCGGACAGCCTGCCCATCTTTCCGAATATCTCCCGCTCCAGCTGAGTGCACTGGGAAGAGAGGTCACGCCGGTACTCCTCAGTGCTCTGATGCTTGGCACCGGTGACAGCGACACTGTCCCCACGCTCCAGTCCCCAGGGCTCGTTCGCCTTGGCAAAGGCATCATGCAGTTCGAGCGTTTTCTGGCGGTATTCGTACTTGTCATTGCCAGCGAAAAGTTTCCGGAAGGATATGGTGTTGCCATCGACCACGGGGACAATGTCGGCATGGATGTGCGGGCTCCGCTCGTCCAGATGGACAATGAAGGACAGGATGTTCTCCTCCCCGTACCTGCCACATAGAACGTCATACATATCCTTCGCCCACTGCTCCACCTCTGGACACCGCTGAATGACACTGTTGTCAGCGCCCTGCTCGAAATCTATCTTCTGACTGCCAAAGGCGAGTTCCGTAAGTCGGTCATGTGAACCGCTGATGATGAAGTCCACGACGGTCCGGATTTTAGGCTCGTCACCATACTTGGCATTCGGATCCTTGATGCCCCGCAAGCGGAGGTTCTCCGCAAACTTTTCCGGAATCGACCTGCTCTTGTCCACCGGCTGCACTCTCCCGCCCCGCACAATCTCAAAGTTGAGATGTTCGCGGGTGCGGTCTATCCTTCCGTTGGCATTGGAGCATTCCCATCCCTTTTCAGTCCAGCGACGCTGGTGCTCGTTGCTCTGCGCTGTGGTGAATCCGGACTTCGCCTGGAAGTGCACCACCTGTTTCTGTCTCTCCATTTCAGAGCTGAATTTGTGTCTTCCCTGCCATCCGTTTCCAGCCCGGCTTGCCGTCCATGGCTGGCACTCTCTCCACTTGACAAGGTCAAAGTGGGTATTGAGTTACCAACCTCCCTCCATTTGTGGCAGACGGGCAAGCCCGTCGCTGAAAAAATGCCATCATCCGCAAAGATGTTTTGCCAGCCGCCACAAGGCTGCCCGATTCGGGAGTCTCAATGAACGGACCGGAAAGCGGAGCCGTGAAGGAGACGGATGAAAGGAAAACAAGGGCATTTACTGGCCCGCAGGGAGCGTTAAGCACTTCAAGTGGATAGAGACACCGGTCGGAGTCTTTTCGTAGGTCAGAGCGCCCGTTTCGGCCAGTTCGTCCAAAAAAGTCTTCGCGGTGTGACGATGCCAGTGCCATGCGTCGGCGAGTGCAGAGATTCTGACGGTGGTCGTTCCGGCCTCGGATTCGGAGTTTTCGCAGGAGCGGTTCAGAGCGCAAAGCTCTAAAAGATGACGGAAAGCATCGAAGCGCGACACGCGGTCATCCTGACGTGCGCGGAGAATGTCTGCCGTCTGTTTGGAGATAGTGATTGTATAGTCAGGACACATCTGTTCCTGAACGTTGCCATTTATTTTTGTCATAAGAGTATTACTGTTTTTATTGGTTTGCTGCCAGTGCTCCGATGACATTTATGGGTCGTGGAATGCCATGCTCTGACCGGCATTGTTGCCTTAGAAGTAGTGGTTCCTGATTTCCTCGCTGGACATCGCCTTGAGTGCTTCGGGGTCAGTCTCTGCCAGCTTTATGATATAGCCAGACGGGTAGAAGAACGAGAGCTCTATGATGACAGCGAGGTCAACGGCAAGAGTGAAGAGTCTGGCATCCATGGACACGAAAAAGAAGAATGCCATAGCGAAATACTGGAGCATCCTGTCCTTGTGAATCCACCGCAGGACGGCATCCGTCCATTTGAATTTCAGGGCAAGAAGAGCGACGACGAATCCGGGGACAAGCCAAAGGTCCGGCCCCGAAATCCGGAACATGAGGAAGTTGACCGACAGGATCAGAGCATCCATCACAAGGACGAATCCCTTCCTCTTTTTCTCCTGCATCGCCATGCAGAGATAGAACCGCGTCCATCGTCTTCCAGTTCCCGCTTTCTTATAAATGAAGGGAAGAACAGGAAGGGACGCAACGAGTATCAGAAGTATAATCAGGCGTGTCATGGCAGTGGTGTTTATTTACATGAAATCGGCAATCAGTCTGGAGAGCGGCATCATGCACCGGGCCTCCCCTATTTCCTCATGAAGACGGAGGTCATCCTTCAGGGATTCGAGCATGACCTCCAGTGAGGAATATACATGAACGTACAGCGTATCGACGGCACCCGTGCCATCGGACTGCGCGTTGACCTTGTACATGTTCTCGTATTCAGGACTGGCATAGGCGCAGCAGTGCTGAGCGCCAGGCGCGGCACCGATGCCGCCGACATGGTAAAGGATGTTCAGCTCGGACTGATCCTCCAGGCAGTCCAACACCTCGTCCATCGACATGGGACTCTCCAGTGAGAATGTCAGCAGCACATAGTCATCATAGTCATCCGCACTTTCCAGATGCTCCGCGTCAATCAGGTCGGGCATCTCCAGTGAAGCCATACGGCAGAAACGGTCAATCGCAGTCTTGTTCATATAATAAATGGAATTTTGGTACTCAAGAAAAGGATGGGAAGCCTGCATATCAAGCAGTCACCTTAAACAAATCCTCTCACTTCCGCGCCTGTGCACACTCACGCAGAAACAGGCTGTCCCATCCGTATGGAAGTATGGTATGGTTTAAACTGGTTTCATTTACTAAACTAATTGTATATCAATTATTTAACATCATCATTTCGAGCGCAAATGTATATATATTTTTGCTATCGACGGCAAACTTTTCGGAACTTTTTGACATCGGAAACGAAAATTTCTGAATACCATGTACACGTACCATTCCGAAAAGGAATTGCTCATCAATTCATAAGACATTGACTATTATGTCACGAGTACCATTGCCGGATGGACAATTATGCTTACCTTTGCGGCAAATTCAAAAGCAAGCCAATGGCAACAACAGGTTACATCTTCCTCTCAAAGAAGTATGACACTCTTGATGAGGACAGGAAATGGATGATCGATTACGGCTGTGATTGCATCATCGAGGAGAACGGGGCGCAGGAGAAGCTCCGTCCGCAATGGAAGAAAGTGCTGGGCAACTGCTCTGCCAATGACACGATAGTCATCAGCAGGCTGAGCAATGCGCTGCGCGGTGTCAGGGAGCTTGGAGCGTTCCTGGATCTCTGCAACCAGTACAACCTCCGTCTCATCTGCATTCAGGACAGGATAGACACCGGCGGTGAGCTCTTCAACGAGACGACGGCAGCCGAAGTGCTGGGCATCATCGGCAGGCTGTCATCTGAGGCCACAGTCCTTCGCCGCAGGGAGGCCAGGTCCCTCCAGACCGGAGCCGCCGAGCCGAAAACCATCAAGGCCGGTCTGAGGAAAGACAGGGAGAAGACGGTGGTGAAGATGTACAAGTCCGGCAAGTCCATCGATGACATCTGGAAAGCCAGCGGTTACAGAAGCCGTACCAGCGTATTCCGCGTCCTTGCACGCAATGGCGTTGAACTGAACCGTGGCCCTCATCAGGGACCTATCAAGAAACGCAGTGAAAGATAAAATATATGGAAATGGATTTGACCCCCATTGCAGATGAAAGGCTCCTGTGTGTCAAGGTCGGCAAGATAGCACGGGAGAACATCTATGAGATGACTCGCAAGTACTGGAAGCTCGACGGGTGCAAAGCTGCCGAAGCTGACTATGTACTGGCTGTCATCGACGGCATCGTTGATTCGGTCTTTGAACCAGATGAATGGTTCAAGACAGAGGACCCGGCACATACCGGACGCTGGGAGTTCATCGGAAGGCCAGTCAACGAATCCCCTTATATCGGGAAAAGCGTGAAGTCCTTCTACGGCAGAAGCGCCAACCCTGTCAGATACATCAACTTCTAAAGATATGACATTATCAGAAGCCATACTCGCCCGCCATTCGGTCAGGGCATATACCGAGCAGCCTATTACCGGTGAAACACTCGCTACACTGAAGCAGAAGATTGAGCAGGTAAATGCTGAAGGCAATCTTCATGTCCAGCTCGTGCTCGATGAGCCGAAAGCCTTCCTCTGCGCCATGGCCAAGTACGGCAAGTTCAGAGGCGTGAGGAACTATCTTGTCATGGTCGGCAAGAAAGCCGATGACCTTGAAGAGAGAGTCGGCTACTATGGAGAGCAGCTGGTGCTCCTCGCCCAGACCCTGGGACTCAACACCTGCTGGGTCGGCGTAAGCTACAGCAAGACTCCGGGCGCTTTTGTTCTGGATGAGGGTGAAAAGGTCGCCTGTGTCATATCCATCGGCTATGGTGAGACTCAGGGTGTCTCCCACAAGATCAAGTCACCGAAAGATGTGAGCAACGCCAGTGACATAACTCCACGTTGGTTCAATGATGGCGTGAAGGCTGCCCTGCTTGCCCCTACCGCCGTCAACCAGCAGAAGTTCTACTTCGAGTATGTGGGGTTTGACGGAGAAGGCAAGAAGCCGAAGGTCCTGGCAAAGAAAGGCACATCCCTTGTCGGCTACACCCAGATGGACCTCGGCATTGCAAAGTATCATTTCGAGATTGGTGCCGGTAAGGACAACTTCGACTGGGCCTGATAATCAGGCTCTCCCCTGCCATGATCAAGATACGCTGCGTCATAGAGGGCATCACCTTCCAGAACCAAGAGAACGGATGGTCCGTGCTCAAGGTCAGGGTCAAGGACTACAATGACCCGGTGACGCTCGTCGGCTCATTACTAGACGAGCCGGTCGGAGCCGTGCTTCTTTGTGAAGGCAACTGGAAGGTCAACAAGAAATACGGCAGGCAGTTCGAAGTGGAGACCTACGAGGAGGTCATGCCAGCCACGGCCTACGGCATTGAGAAGTACCTGGGCAGCGGTCTTGTCAAGGGCATCGGTCCCAAGTTCGCCCATCTGATTGTCGAACGGTTCGGCACGGACACCATTGCGGTCATAGAGGACGATATCGAACGTCTCTATGAAGTGGCCGGCATAGGCAAGAAACGTGTCGAGAAGATCCGTGAGAGTTGGGAGAAGCAGAAGGACATAAAGAACGTCATGCTCTTCCTCCAGCAGTACGGGGTCAGTACCGGATTCGCCGCCAAGATATACCGTGTCTATGGCAAGGAGAGCATCGATACGGTGAACAAGAATCCCTACAAGCTTGCCGATGACATCTGGGGCATAGGCTTCAAGACTGCCGACGGCATAGCAACGAAGATGGGATATGAGAAGAATGACCTGCGCCGTTGCCGCAGCGGTCTGCTCTACACCCTCAATGAGCTTGCCGATGAAGGTCATGTGTTCGCCCGGGAAGACCAGCTTGTCAGTGCTGCGGTGAGTCTGCTCGAAGCTGATGAGGAACCGATACGGACAGCCCTGAGCGATATGCTGACCACCGAGGACCTGATTGCCGAAGGGGAAGCCATCTATCTGCCGCCATTCTACTATTCAGAGAAAGGGACGGCACGCAAGCTGCTGAACCTTGTTCAGGCGCAGTCCCCCGCCCTCTTTGAAGGGTCTCTCGACATAGAGGCCATACAGCGGAAATCCGGTATTGAGTACGATGACGTTCAGATTGCCGCCATACAGCAAGCGGTGGAAAGCAAGGTCATGGTGCTGACGGGAGGTCCCGGCACGGGCAAGACCACCACGACACAGGGTATCATCGCTGCTTTCAGGGAGGCGCATCTCCATATCCTTCTCGCAGCACCTACGGGCAGAGCTGCCAAGAGGATGAGCGAGGCCACCGGCATGGAAGCCAAAACCATTCACCGGCTGCTGGAGTACAACCCCATGGACGGCTACAAGCGCAATGACGAGAATCCCCTTGACGGAGACGCGCTCATCGTCGATGAATGCTCCATGATAGACATCATCCTGATGAACAACCTCATGAAGGCCATTCCTGAACACATGAGGCTTATCCTTGTCGGAGACATCGACCAGCTGCCGAGCGTCGGAGCCGGAAACGTGCTGAGGGACATTATAGACTCTGAGATGATTCCCGTAATCAGACTGACCCGCATCTTCCGTCAGGCACAGTCCAGCCGTATCGTCATGAACGCCCATGCCGTCAATCAGGGACGCTTTCCGGACATCAGCAACGGAAGGAATACCGATTTCTTCTTTATCAGGAATGATGACCCCGAGCAGGTGGCCGGGGAGATTGTGAAGCTGGTAAGAGACCGTCTGCCCAAGGCCTACGGTCAGCCACTAAGCAACATCCAGGTTCTCACTCCGATGCAGAGAAGTGTTGTCGGAGCCGGCAACCTGAACCTACTCCTGCAGGAAGCCCTGAACCACAATACCGCAGGTATCAGCCGTGGCGGCTATACCTACAAGTTCGGTGACAGGGTCATGCAGATCCGCAACAACTATGACAAGAATGTCTTCAACGGCGACATCGGCATCGTGGCCAAGGTAGATTTGGAAGACAGGACACTCACCATCGACTTCGACGGGCGAATGGTCGAGTACGATGCCACTGAGCTGGATGAGGTCACGCTTGCCTACGCCACCACCATCCACAAGAGCCAGGGCTCGGAATACCCCATCGTTATCATTCCGGTCCTGATGACCCATTACGTGATGCTTCAGAGGAACCTCATCTATACCGGCATCACCAGGGCCAAGAAGATTTGCGTGCTTATCGGCCAGACCAAGGCGCTCTACTATGCCGTGAAGAACCTGACGGTGAGCAATCGCAACACGCTGCTCAAAGAAAGGCTGAGAGGCACAGTCAGCGATGCGGACAACGCCCAGTCTTCACCCGTCCAGTACAGCATACCCGATTCGCAGTACTACTCCATGGTGGCCGAATCAGAGGAAGGCTACAGCAAATAATCAGACCTGTAATTCTCCAAATACTATTTCGCTTCATAAAATAGAGCATCTGCCGGATTTGAGCAGAAGCTCATTCTATTTTTGCAGCGCATTCAAATGAATAGTATTATGGAAATCAAGCAGAAATCAAGGAAAGACAAAATGGTTACGCTCTATGACAGAATCGAAGCGAGAACTGCAGAGCAAACATTGAAGAAGATTGTCGAGATTAACATGGAAGACGAATTCTACATCAATGAAGGAAAAGAATGGGCTCATCAGAACATGGTAGAAGGCGCGACCTTCAAACTTACACCTATCAGTCTATACCTGTCAACGCCGGGGGGAAATGTTTATGACGGATTGGCATTGTACGACACGATTGAAACTTCCACTACTCCCGTTGAAATCATCTGCTCCGGGAAAGTTATGTCCATGGGCATAATAGTCTGCCTTGCCTCTTCAATACGGAAAGCTCACAGGAGTACGACATTCATGATACATCAGGTTTCAGGAATGAATTTCGGTACGCTTCAGGATATGAAAGAGTCGGTCGAAGAAACAAACCGGCTAAACGAAATCATCTTTGATATCATCGTAAAGAAATCAAAGGTCACGAGAGAAAAACTGGATTGCATAATCAGACAAAAAGAAGACTGGTATTTTTCTGCCGAGGAAGCTTTGAATCTAGGCATCATTACAGAGATTATTGATTAAAAGTAAATATTTATTACTTATGCCTAATTTTGGCAGAAGTATTTATTATCTTTGCACCATCATGGCAAAAGAATACTTCAAACATTACGTCTGGCTGCTCCAGACACTACAGTCCAGAGGGTATTGCACCTATGAAGAATTGAACGAGCTCTGGAAAAAGAGTTCGCTCAATCCGGATGCGAAGAACATATCCAAGAGAACACTGGCAAACCACAGAGAATCGATTTTAGACATGTTCGGAATCATCATTTCTTGTGACAGAAGGACCAATGAATATTACATTGAGAACAAGAACGAGATTTGTGACGGCGGTCTTCAAGAATGGATGCTGGGAGCATTGTCGCTCGGAAGCATGCTTCATGATGATGCCTCACTGAAGGGAAAGGTCATATTTGACAATGTCCCATCAAGTCAGAAGCATCTTCCAATTATCATTGATGCTTTGAAACGATGCGTCATGGTTGAATTCTCATATAAGAATACCGAAATGGCAGAGTCACGTTCTTTTCTTGTGGCCCCATATTGTGTACGACTGTTCCGGAAAAGATGGTATCTGTTAGGGCTACGTGAAGGTACGACTGAGCCTCACTTGTACTCCCTAGACAGAATGACTGACGCATATTCGACTGAGATTGAATATGATTACCCGGAAGATTTTTCTGCCGACGTGTACTATAAATCCTATTTCGGCATTGACCTGCCTTCAGGGAAGCCCGAAGTTATTCGCATCAAAGCCTCTGCCAGGCAGTCTGACAATCTCAGGTCTCTGCCACTCCACAACTCACAAAAGGAAATTGAATTACTTGAGAACGGTGAAACAATTTTTGAGTATCGGTTAGTCCCCTCCTCCACTTTCATCGGAGAGATCATGATGATGCAGGGTTCAGTTGAAGTACTTGAACCGGCATCCCTCAGGCAGAGAATCCACGAATTGGCACAAGAACTCGCAAACATTCATAGATAACAGATCACTATGGCAGCAAGCAATAAAAGAAGAATCCATGTCTACATCAAGACGGTAGGAGACATGTCCTCCGATATAGTACAAATGTTAAGGACTGCATCCGGCAATTCCGGAATCAAGTTGCCGAAGTATATCAGTTTTTTCATCACAGACAATACATTGACCATAGACATACGCGAACAGGAGTGCGTCAACGCCAGCGGATGCGATGAAAGCCTCAATGCGACCTGTAACAACATGCAGACAGACAACGCGGCTTTCGAGGGATGGGCTGTCTGCTTGAAGGCATGGCTTCTAGAATGTGAGAATGTCCGTCTCAAATGGGATATCCCTACGGAACGGAACAAGCATTACAACCGGTTCCTTTACCGTGTTCTACGTTTTTCCGAGGCCTTTCCAAGTTGGTTTTCTGTCTCCGACGAAAATATGGGAGAGGTTGAAGGATTTGCTGAAGACTTCACTGGCCTAAGGAACAACTCATTCAGCAAAGCACCAGAATTAAAGATAAAACACGGTGGAGATTTCGGAGAGACAGAAATGGAGTTCAAGATGGCAAACGAATTCAGCAGTATTCTTCGAAATCATTATGGGCTTGACACCATCGACAGGCAACTTCCGATTGGTGTCAAGAAGGATGGAAAGCAATATTTCACCGGAGGCCTGTCGGCAATTGATCTGTGGGGCCTAGGGAAGGATTCCATCTCAGTAATCGAACTGAAATACAATGGCGGTGAGCATTCTAACCGGAAGGTCGGCATCATTTCCGAGTTGTTCCTTTATTCGTGCGTCATTAGAGACATCATCAAAGGTGTCATTTCAGCACCTCAGGCATGCCCAAAGCTATCAGAAAAAGCGTTTTACGAGAATTCCTGCAACATCGCAAGCGTCAGGGCTGAGATGTTGTCGAACGGTTACCATCCCCTTCTCGAAAACAATTTCATACTTGAACTGCTTAACTGCAATGCTTTCTGTGATGTGCCTGTGACATTCGGAAAATCGAGTTATTCGTATTCCGAGACGAACTCTTCTCTCATCATAAACCGAGACTGATATGGAACCCGGGTACAAGAAAGATCAATATGTGAAGCATCTACGCCTTCTGGACCGCAAGGTCTTCTTCGAAGGAGCAGAGGGCGGAGGATTTTGGCATGGGGAGAATGGTATGGTTTCGCTCCCTTTCATTCTCAAGAAGGAAGACGCAGATAAGAACCTATGCCCTGAGATAAGGGATGAGGCAATAGATTATTTCAGAAAGTATGATATCGATTGGTGGGGTGATGCGGAAAGCGACGGGAAACATGTTTCAGGGCATCTGATGTCTTCCCAAGTAGCCTGCCTTAACCACTTATTTCCAATCCGTAGGAATGAAACAGCAGTATTGGCCGTCATCAACAACATCAAAGGGATGCCAGTCCACTTCAAGACGGTACTTCCCGCAGAGGATGACGGCGGGTTCATAGCTTTCGAGAAGGTCAGCAGCAGGGACTATCTCGGTGAAGGTAGACTATCGAGAGGGTCGTTCTGCACATCCGTCGATGCATTCATCTACGCAGTTGACGACAACGGAGAGAGATGGCTGATTCCGATTGAATGGAAATACACTGAATCCTATGACCGGAATGACCTCTCTACTGAAGTGGTCAATGGTCATGACAAAGGTAAGACCAGGCTGACGAGGTATCCTCGACTCATTGACTCTTCCGATCAGCTGGCCAGTCTCCCCGATTACATCGGATCCATCTATTTCCAGGAGCCATTCTATCAGCTGATGCGGCAGACTCTTTGGGCTGAAAGGACGTGCAGTAGCATGGAGGAAACTTTGTTCCAGGCAGAGCACTTTGTCCATATCCATGTCTGTCCTAAGGGGAACACGGCACTTCTTGGGAAGGACTACACCCAAGTCTCCGGGAAGTGTGGTATGGAGGCCGCCTGGCGGGAGATGATAAAAGAACAGAGTCTCTATCACCTCGTTGATCCGAAGGAGCTCATGATGCCCATCCAAGGGCTGAATGATTCCCTGTTCAAATACCTTCAAACCCGTTATTGGAGATGAGGATAGTTCAGATATCAGACACCCACGGCAGGCATCATCTTCTGAAGAATCTTCCAGACGGAGACGTGCTCATCCATTGCGGGGACTTCAGCGACAACGGTACAGAGGAGGAGGTCCTGGACTTCCTCAACTGGTTCATCGACCTTCCCCACCCTCACAAAATATTCGTAACCGGTAACCATGACCTGTGTCTATGGGATGCGGACAATATCGAAGATCTGCCCGACAATATGCATTTCCTTCAGGACAAAGGTATAACCATAGACGGCGTCCGATTCTTCGGGATAGCGTACAACCACCCGACCGGCATAATTCCAGACAACATTGATGTATTAGTTACTCACGAGCCTCCTCTGGGAATAATGGACGAGACTATGGGAATGAATTGGGGAAATCCGGACATTTTGAAACGGGTAAGCGGCATCAGGCCCAGATATCACCTGTTCGGTCATGCCCATGAGGCAAGCGGCATAGTTCAAAGCAGGGACACCATATTTTCCAACGGTTCGGTTCTGGACGACCTCGGAGAACTGCGCTTCTTGCCAAAGGTTTTTGACATCTAAGAGATGAGAAGTATCCCTTACAAAAGATATGACAGATTCCTCGGGCATGAACTGTCTGAAAAGGAGACAGATGAACTGACTGCCTATTATGATGAATGCCGTCAGAACATATTGAAGGCAGCACGAGGAGGATGTGTCGCTACGGCCGGTACATTCATAAGAGAGGCCGGATATATCAGAAACATCTTAGATAGAAAATAATTTCAGAAGGGATACGCCGGATTTCTGCGGAAGCTGAATATAATTTTGCGAAAAATCAATCGCAGAATTATGAAAAGAATCAGCTCATTTCTTATTTCAGTGTTATGTGCAGCAACAGCCTTTGGGCACTATCCAATAAATTGTGTAAACGATAATGTGAAAGAAAAAAGCATTGATAAATTTAAGGATTAAACCAAATGGAAACACAATTTATGGTCAAGAAAAAAACGGAAGTACCTCCGGAGTTATTGTCCAAGGAATTTCTACAACAGTTTAAGACAGAGGAAGACGTGAGTAAATTCTTTAAGGATCTACATTCCCAGGTACTCGAACAAATGTTACAGGGCGAGATGGATGCGCACCTGGGCTACGAAAAACATGATGTAGCGGGCAACAACACGGGTAATTCAAGGAACGGCAGTTTTCCCAAAACCATCCAGACCGAACACGGAGAGTCAACCATCCAAATACCCAGGGACCGGAACGGCGAATTTGAACCGGTTATCGTTCCTAAACACCAAAGCAGGGGATTATCCATAGAAAAGCTGGTCATATCGCTTTATGCAAAAGGGATGAGCGTTTCAGATATCGAAGAAGAATTGCGCAGTATCTACGAAATAAACCTTTCCGGATCATCAATATCCATCATCACCAACAAAGTGACCCAGGCCGCCCAGGAATGGCAAAACCGGCCTCTGGAGCGGCAATACCTGATTGTATGGATGGACGGCATCATTTTAAAGTCACGAGACGGTGGAAAGGTCATCAATAAAACAGTTTATATATGCGTAGGGCTTCCCAAAACAGGGAAAAAGGAAGTCCTGGGCCTCTGGGTAGGCAAAGCGGAGAGTGCCTCTTTCTGGATGAGTGTACTGACCGATCTCAAAGCCCGTGGAGTGGAAGACATTCTGATAACCTGTACGGACAATCTAAACGGTTTTACCGATACCATCCGGAGCGTATTCCCGGAAGCCGCCACCCAGGTATGCGTAGTACACCAGATCCGCAACAGTTGCCGGTATGTTACATACAAAGACCTCAAAGAATTTACGGTTGATCTGAAGACCATATATGGAGCGGTAAACAAGGAAGCGGCCGCCACTGCCCTGGATGCTTTTGAGCAAAAATGGGACTCGAAATACCGTTATGCCGTTCGCAGCTGGCGTACCAACTGGGATAATCTGACTACATTTTTTGACTATCCTGTTGAGATACGCAAGATCATTTATACCACCAACCTGATTGAAAATCTTAATGGCAAAATCAGGAAATACACTAAGGCCAAGCTCTCATTCCCCAATGATGATGCCCTTAAAAAGTCTGTATATCTTGCAATCAGTGAGATAGAAAAGAAGTGGACGATGCCTATAAAGAATTGGGCTATTGTTTTGAATCAGTTTATTACTATTTTTGAAGGCAGGGTGCTGTTGTAATTATGAAAACTCAATTATCATTTACACAAAATTTTGGACAGTGCCAGAATATTGGACCACAAACTCTTGACGACTCAGAATTAAACGGTATTCGCTCCACTCATGATCCTTGTTCTCGCCCGGTGAACTGTTAACGGATTCCAGTTCGCCTTATATTCAATGATCACTTAATGTATGTCAAAATATAATCGAAAGGTCTAACGAACCATCTCAAGAAAGTCGGATAATATCAATACCGGACTAACGGGAAGTGTCTTGCAAGGGGCTTACATGACAAAAATATTATTAGTACAAAGAATCGCAATTTATCATGAAGATTCTGTAGGCTCACAGGATGATAAATAATCCAGCACCTTGCGGTTTGCCCGGTCAATGATTGACCAATCCGGATCAATGTAGGTGTCTGTTGTCTTCAGCGCTTGGTCAATATGATTCAGGGACATGGCCACATCATCCTTTGATACATCGCACTTGTTCCTGGCAAAGGTTGCCCAGGTGTGTCTGGCCATGTAGAAAAACAGGCCAGGGGCAATATGTTTGATCCGCTTGTTTAGTATGTTGTTAAATTCCTTAAAAGAAACAAAGTCTTTCAGATCCAGGAGCGTTTTCTTCCTTTTGTACTTATCAAGAATCGTCTCCGGAGTGTCCGTCTCTGTAGAGTATATGTGGCCACCGGTTTTGCGGATCGAGGGGTGTTACCAGGAAGCAAAAATACAGTGAAAATGGGAATAGGGGTACAGCAAAATCGGGAACAAGAATACAGTAAAAATGGGAACAAGAATACAGTGATAAGTATAAATATTATTAACCAAGGGTTACATTGCATCATAAATAAAAAACAGGATTGCGATGGACTCAAAAACAAAATCACTTATCATTATGTATCACGAGATTCACAGGCTTCGTAACACTGAGGGTTTTTCCATTCAAAGGATAGCGGACTATCTTTCACTGAACTTTCGTACAGTAAAAAAATATCTTGATCTGTCAGAAACAGAGTTTGATATTTATATGGAGAAAGAAAGG
>Ga0208459_1001326_pt1 | contig 23845 bp, 19 predicted proteins | sample AD_UKC087_MetaG_FD_184433 | JGI IMG/M metagenome (GOLD analysis project Ga0208459, IMG submission 184433) | Active sludge microbial communities of municipal wastewater-treating anaerobic digesters from USA - AD_UKC087_MetaG (SPAdes) (version 2) | ecosystem: Engineered > Bioreactor > Anaerobic >... | reverse complement strand
AGCTATCAGAAGATGCTGTCCCTGGTACTCCATTCTCAGACTACTTCATATTCAATGATATAGTAATAGATATAGAGAACAAGGGGTTAACAAATAGGGGAGATCTTTTTGGATTAATAGGTGTAGCACGAGAACTTACAGCCATTACAGGAAATAAATTTGAAAGTCCAACATGGTATACAAATAAAAAGAAGAATCTCAAACCAGAGAAAAATTGCCTTAACCTTGAAGTAATAAATGATGCAGAAGCACTCTGTCCAAGATATGTAGCTATAGCTATGGACAATGTAGCCGTCAAACCATCTCCAATCTGGTTACAGTCTGCTTTACTAAGACTAGATATTAAACCTATCAATAATATCATTGATATCACTAACTATATTGCTGCTCTCTTTGGACAACCTCTACATGCATTTGACTACGATAAAATAATAACAGAAGATCCAGCTCCAGATCACAAAGTAGTTATTAATGTAAGAATGGGTAGAGATGGAGAGAAGATAACTGGACTAGATCATAAAATACATGAACTAAATGATAGAACCATTGTAATCGCAGATAATCACCATCCAATTGCAATTGCAGGAGTTATTGGAGGACAAGACAGTTCTGTAGATGAAAACACAAAACGGATTATCTTTGAATCAGCAAACTTTGATAAGAACAGCATTAGAAGAACATCTATGGAGTTAGGTATCTCTACAGATGCAGCAACAAAATACAAACACTCTTTAGATACAGAAGCATGTCTTCCTGCACTGCTAAGAGCTGTAGAGCTCGCAAAAGAGCTATCAGAAGGAGAGGTGGCTTCAGAGATCATTGATATATATTCTGAACCATATGAAGAGAAGATTGTAACAGTAGACATTGCAAAATTAAATTCACATATTGGTTTAAATCTAACCAAAGATGTAATTACTACAATACTGACTAACTTAGAATACAAAATAACTTCTTCAGATAATAAGTTTGTTACCGTCTCTGTTCCAAGTTGGAGAAGAGATGTACAAATACCAGAAGATATTCACGAGGATATTGCCAGAATATATGGATATAATAATATAGATATCGAACTACCCAAAAAACAAATACTACCTGTGAAGGATAATAAGATATTTGAATTAAAGAAAGAAATTAGAAAACATCTTTCTGCTCTTGGCCTAAATGAAATCCTTACTTACAACTTTACTAGCTTAAAGAATTTCAAAAAGACAAATCTAAATGGTAATCTAGCATACAAAGTTAAAAATGCTCTCTCACCAGAACTATCTTTAATGCGCATCACATTAATACAATCAATCTTGCAAAAGGCAAAAGAGAATAGAGAGAGAGGATTTAATAAATTTGGATTATATGAAATAAACATTCCTCATATTAATACATACTTGGATGAAAATTCTTTACCAAAAGAAGAATGGCATCTTTCAGGAATTATCACAGATTCAACAAAAGATGAAAATTTCTCTTCATATTATCTTGCAAAGAAATATGCCGAGAAAATATTTAGAATAAAAAACTTAGAAGCAGATTATGTATTAATTGCAGATTCTTTAGAACAAGACTTAGATGAAGATATTAAAGTTGTTTTAAATATTTTTGATCCAAATGTTTCCGCTTTCTGCTTGGTAAACAACAAGGTTGTTGGTGTAATTGGAGAAATCAAGAGCAATATAAAAGAGATTTATAAATTATCAGATTATACTTGTTGTATAGATATCAACCTTACTAAACTTTTAGAAGTAGAGAAAGAAAAGAGGGTTTTTAGGGAAATACCTATATATCCTACATATTCCATTGATATGTGTTTTGAAACAGACATTAATATTAAATGTGGGGACATGGAAAAGAAGTTGGATGAGATTATGAACAGTAGAGATAACTGGGGTAGAGTAGAGTGTTTAGATATTTATCAGGATAGTAAGAATAACGAAAAGAAAAGAACTACATTTAGAATCATAGGCAGTAACTATACAAAGACTGCAACAGAAAAAGATATTAGAAGTGTAAAAGAGAAAATAGAGAAAACTTTCAAGAACAGATTTCAAGCAACAATTATCTAATTGATTGTTACAGATACTGTATTACTAACAATATCAGTACCGTTTGAAGATTTTGCAGAAGCAGAGATTGTAGCTGATCCTACAGAAACACTTGATGGTATTGTTGCAACCCATACACCTGCACTCTCTTGTGTAGCTTTTACTGTTTTAGGCGGAGTAGTCACAGTACCCGTACCTGTTATAGTAAAAGTCACTCCTGCACTAGTGATATTACCTGTTATAGTTGCTTTCATCTGAGTAGAGCCCTTTGTCACTGTTGCACCATTAGTAGGAGAGGTTATCTGAATAGTAGCAGCTATATTAGTAACAGTAACCGATACACTCTTACTATCCGATTTTCCAGCTGAATCTTTTGCTGTAATAACAATATTCAATGTAGCAGAAGTATGGGGAACAGTATAATTAACTACAAAAGTTCCATCTGCATTAACTGTTTGAATACCAACACCAGCCACATCACTACCATTTACTTTTACAGTAAACGAAGATAATGAATCTAAGAACCTAACAGAACCAGTAATTTCAAGGTTCTTCCCTGCTTCTACTTTTTGTCCAGAAGTTGGTCCACTAACTGTTAATATTGGAGCATTATCAGGACCTAAAGGTATTGGACAAAGCTTTGTTTCTAGTTCATCGAAAAGATATGATCCTGAGCCTGAAAGGTAAGCTCTGTAAGCCTCAACCTGGTTAGAGTTTTCTAATTGAGTAGTAAGAAGAGTTTTTGTCGTTGTCAAACCAAGAAGCTTTGCAACCTCTAAATTGGAAGGAATTGCATCATTTTCAGTACAAACCTCTATCGCTTTTCTTGCATCTACCTGTGGAGCTCTACCAGCTATGTATATTGATGCTTCTTTATTACAATCAACTTCATCAGTAGGAGACCCTCCTGTATCAGTACATACTGAAGTTGTCATAATACCAGCAGGTCTATTAAAGTTAAACTCATTATACTTATCAATAACTCTTCTAAAGAATGAATTGGTTATATCCAAAGAAACAGTTGAAGACCAACCTCCTGGCATAACCTCATTATTATTATTCCCATTCCAAACCCCAACAACCAAACTCTGGTTATACTGAAATGCTAATAAATCTTTAGGACCATCAGTTGTTCCAGTCTTACCACAAAGCTTATTCTTACCAATATAGAATGATTTGTTTGCATACCTATCATTAAACCCATTCATATCACAAATCATCCAGTTAACAGCATAAGCTTCTTTCTCATCTATTACTCTCTGTCCTTCAGATTCCTTCGCCTCTTTTAGTACTTTTCCTTTAGAATCCTCAACCTTTAATATCGCAGTACTTTCATGTCTAATACCACTATTTGCAAGTGTAGCATAAGCATTAGTTAAATCTAACATCCTCATCTCCGCAGAACCAAGTCCAAGACTCAATCCATAACCAGCTTTATTTTCAATTCCTTGTATTCCAAGTTTCTGCATTAACTGAAGATAGTTTTCAATTCCACCAACCTGGAGAGTATATACAGTAGGAATATTCCTAGAAAGCACTAAAGCTTTCCTAGCTGTCATTAATCCAAGATACTTTCCATCCCAGTTCTTAGGTTTGTAGTTACCAAAAGAGATATTATCAATGTCTGGAGTAACTAACCAAGGACCATAACCTTGACTAATCATATTAAGATATACAAATGGCTTAACAGAAGAACCAGTTTGTCTCATACTCGTTGTAATATTTACATTACCATCAACTCTTGGGTCTTCAATATTCCAGTAATCAACAGAACCTACCATAGCCAAAATCTGTCCATTCTTAGGGTTCATCACAACCATTGCGCCATTATGAACATTATGTCTCTTGTTTTCTGCCACTCCTTTAATAATCTCTTCCTCTGCGATGCCCTGTAAAGTAGGATCTAAAGATGTTGTAACTTTAAGACCACCTCTTTGCACCATATCAACACCAAATTCTTCTTCTAACAAACCTTTAACATAGAAAACAAAGTGTGGTGATTTAATATCTATCTTAGTGCTTTTGTATGTTAATTCTTCATTCCTTGCAGCCTCAATATCCTCTTTAGAAATACCAAATATCCTCTGTTTCTGTTCTAATTGATCCAATACATAGTTCTGCCTCACCTTAGCCATCTCCGGCATAGCACCAAAAACAGGAGCATAGTTACTAGGACTCTGAATCAACCCTGCAATTAAAGAACTCTCTGCTAATGTCAATTCACTTACATCTTTTCCAAAATATGAATTGGCTGCTGCTTGGAATCCATAATTTACACCACCCAAAAAAACCTCATTCATATACATCTGCAAGATTTGATCTTTAGTAAACGTCTGCTCAACTTGCATTGTAATTAATGCTTCCTTAATCTTCCTAGAAAGAGTTCTTTCATATGCCTCTTTTCCTAAGAGATCTTCAAGCAGTGTTGTTTTTACTAACTGCTGCGTAAGAGTACTTCCTCCTCTCACAACTTTTCCACCTTTCAGGTTCTGCAAAAAAGCCTTCATAATACCGAAGTAATCCAAACCTTTGTGCTGATAGAACTCTGCATCCTCAGCTGCTAACAAAGCTTTCTTTGTATGTTCGGGAATCTTATCCAATGGTACAAATTCTCTGTTCTCATCTCCATAAACAGTATAAAGAAGATTACCATTTCTATCTAAAATCTGTGTACTTTGATCTGAAGATCTTTCAATTAACTGGTCTGGAGAAGGAAGAGCGTCTCCTATTTTCTTCAAATATGCTCCTAAAACAATCAAACCAACACATCCTATGAAAAAACCAACTCCAAAAATAATATATAAAACCTTCTTTATCCTCTTTTTAAATTCTGGATTCTTTCCTCCTTTTTTATCTTTCCTAGATGACTTAGTACTACCAATACGGCTAGAAGAATACTTCTTCACATTTTTGTATGTATTAAAACCTAAGCCTGAGACAGATTTACCCAAAGTTCTTACAGTTCTTCTCTTTCGAGGAGAGAAGCTACTTTTTTTAGAATTAGAAAATCCTACACTATATTTCATACCATACATTATGCCCATTTTTGTACACAAATTTCAAGGGCAACCAGGTCTGTAAAGTTTTACCCTTGCAGTAAGAGTTCTTTAGTATTTTGTTACGATTAGTTAACTTACTACAAGACAGTACATGTTTTTCTAATGTGGTATAATTCGTTATGCAAAACAAAATGAAGCCACAAACATTAAAAGGATTCTACGATTACTTTGCGGACGATATGAATATCCGTAATTTTCTCAGAGATACTTTTCGTAAGCTAGCAGAAAAGTATGGGTTCGAGCCATTAGAAACACCAGCTTTAGAATATTCAGAACTAATTCTAGGACAGAGTGGGGCAGAAGCAGAGAAACTTTACTACAAATTTCAAGATAACGGAGGTAGAGATGTAATGCTTAAATATGAGTTAATGATTCCAATGTGTAGAGCAGTAGCAGAGAATATTAATAATATACCGATGCCATACAAGAGATATCAGATACAAAATGTTTGGAGAGCAGATAATGTACAAAAGGGAAGATGTAGAGAATTTACACAGATGGATATAGATACATTAGGAAGTAGTTCTCCATTCGCAGATGCTGAGATATTACAATTCGGATTAAACTTTCTAAAAGAACTAGGTTTTAAGAAATACCAAGCAAGGATAAATAGTAGAGAGATTATCCAAGGAATTGTTGATTCTCTTTCTATTGGTCAAGAAAACTTTGAGGCAGTATATATTGCTATTGATAAACTTCAGAAAATAGGAGAGGAGAATGTAAAGGGAGAATTGGTCGACAAAGGAATTGAAAGTAAAAAGGTTGATACACTCTTAAAAATACTAAAACTAGAAAGTATTGAAGATATAGAAAAAGAAATTTCTAAATCAGAAGCAGGACAAAAGGGAATTAAGAATGTTAAAGAAATTATCTCAATTCTAAAAAATTCTGGCATAGAAGATGAATATATTAAGTTTGATCTCTCACTAGCAAGAGGACTAGCATCATATACTGGTGCAGTTTGGGAATTTGAAATCATAGATGGTGATGTAGGATCTGTTAGTGGAGGAGGAAGATATGACAAAGCAGTCAGTAAATATATTGGAAGAGAAGTTCCTGCAACTGGCACATCCTTTGGTTTAGAAAGGTTGACTGAAATTATTAAAGATAGAGGAATGTTACAAGAAAATAGAGAGAAAAATGATGTTTTAGTTATCCCTCTAGAAAGTAAAGTTCTCCCTTATACAATGAAAGTTGCAAACAAATTAAGAGAGTCTGATATTAATTCAAATATTTACCCCGATATCGAGAAATTAAAAAACTCCTTTAAGTATGCAGACAGAAAAAACTATAAATGGGTAATCATAATAGGAGAAGATGAAGAACAAAAAGATATTGTACAACTAAAGAATATGGAGACAAAAGAACAACTCTCCCTAAGCATTAAAGATGCTATAAAAACAATTTCCAAAAAGTAAGAATTTTGTAAGAACAGGGGTATACCATTTTTGCATGGTTAAGAAAAAAGCTAAGAAGATATACCTTTTTACAAAAGATTTAGACATTATCAACAAAGTCAGAAAAAGTATTTACTCTTTCAAAATCCCTTTAACTTTTCATTTAAACCCTAATAATTGCAATGAAGATTTTCCTCCTGATATCATAATTACAGATCAAAGATTCTTTCAAAAAGACAATGTAACAAGCTTAAACACTAGTACTAAAACAATATATTTAACAGATAATTCCTCTTCAGAAAACATTCAAACTATTTTAGAAATAGGAGCCGACAATATACTGTTTTGTCCCATTAACTGCGATTATCTTCTTTGCCTAATTAAAAAATATCTCGGAGTATTAAAGATTAATGAATGTAGAAAGTACAGATACAAAGGAATTACACTATGCAAAGATTCCTCATCTGTAACATACAATGACTGCAAGGTCTATCTCACAAATAGAGAATTCTCAGTAATAGAATCAATTATGACTAACAGTAGAGACACTGAAATTTCAAAAGAAGCATTACAAGTAACCGTGTATAGAATAAACAAGAAAACAAAAGAGGGAATAGGGCTCAAACTAATAAAAAACAGGAGAACAAAAGGATATCAGATAGCTATCTAAATCTTCTTTTTCCACTCAACAATCTTCTTCAATGCTTCAAGTGGTGTTAAGTTGTCAGTATCAAGTTTTTGGATTTCTCTTTCAACTTCTGAATCCTTTGCAGAAAAAAGAGGATATTGAATTGCATTTATTTTAGATTTAGCTTTTTCCTCCTTTGTTACAAATGAAATTTCCCTTACTCCTTTTTTAGATGCAAACATATTCTTCTGTTCAAAGCTTTCTAGGATTTCATTAGCTCTTTTAATAATTTTCTCTGGTAAACCAGCCATTTTAGCTACATATATTCCATAACTTCTATCTGTTCCACCTTCAACTATCTTTCTTAAAAATATTACTTCTCCTTTTTCTAAATCTTCTTCTACTAAAACATTGTAGTTACTAACAGCTTCTGGAAATTTCTCAGAAAGTTTAAGTAACTCATGATAGTGAGTAGCAAAAAGAGTCCGAGCTTTAAGTTCATTAGTTATATACTCTGCTAGTGCCCATGCGATACTAACTCCATCATATGTACTTGTTCCTCTTCCAACTTCATCAAGAACAATTAAACTATACTTAGTTGCATTGTTAATAATATTAGCAGCTTCATCCATTTCTACCATAAATGTACTTCTTCCCCTTGCTAAGTCATCAGATGCACCAACTCTTGTAAAGATTCTATCTACAATTGAAATAGAGGCACTATGTGCAGGAACAAAACAACCTATCTGAGCCATCAAAACAATTGTCGCAACTTGTCTGGATATATGAGATTTACCAGACATATTAGGACCAGTTAAAATACACATACCACCTTTTGTTAAAGATAGTTCTGTGTCATTTGAGATAAAGTCCTCAGAGCTAAGAGATTCTACAATTGGATGTCGACCTTTTTCTATCTTAATAATCCCATCATTCTCTCCCATTTCAAAAATCTCTGGTTTAACATAGTCTAAATCTTGAGCTACATATGCAAAATTAGATAACACATCAATCTTTGCTATCACTTGAGAAAGTTTCTGTAGTTTTTCTAAACTAGGAAGAAGAGATTCTCTAAATTCATTAAACAATTTATATTCTAAAGCAGAGAGTTTATCATGTGCATTCAAGATAATATCTTCTCTCTCTTTTAGTTCCTCTGTAATATATCTTTCTGAATTAACCAAAGTCTGTTTTCTAATATATCTATCTGGCACCTTATCAAAATGGGTCTTTGTTACTTCAATGTAATAACCAAAGACATTGTTAAATCCTATTTTCAAAGAAGGAATTCCTGTTTCTTCTTTCTCTTTCTCCTCAAATTCCTTCAACCATTCCTTACTATCACCAGAAAGAGATCTTAATCTATCAACCTCTTCATTAAAACCTTTATTAATTATCCCTCCCTCTGTTATTACCAAAGGAGGATCTTCTACAAATGTTCTATTAATCTTTTTTGCAAGTTCATTAAAGAAATCTCTATCTAAATCTTTCTCCTTAATTTTCAACTTCTTCTCTGCTAGATCCAAAATCTCAATAGAGTTAAGGAGAGACACCTCAAGTGCTTTAATATCCCTTGCATTAACTCTGTTAAGACCAATCTTTCCAACAATTCTTTCAATATCATTAATACCATCAAGTTTCTCTCTTACTTCATTAAGAGTATCTTCATTCTCAAAAAACTTTTCTACAACACTCAACCTATCATCTATCTCCTTCTTGTTTATCAATGGATTAAGAACCCAAGCGTAGAGTAGTCTAGTACCCATTCTAGTATTTGTCCTGTTCAATACAGAAAAAAGAGAATTCTCAATCCCTCCACTATATGCATTTGAAACTAACTCAAGATTTCGGATAGTAGCTCTATCTAGAATCATTGTACTATCCAAAGAAACTCTTTTAGGTTTAAGAATATGAGTAGGATTCATTAATTGTGTTACCTCTATATGCTTAAGAATCATTGCTACTGGTACTACAGATTCTGAATCTTTTTCTAAACCAAAAGATTCTACATTTTTCAAATTGTAAAAATCCTTAACTAATGCTTCGCTAAATTGAATATTCTTTAGACCCTTATCTAAAAACTGAACGGGGAGGTGATTTAGACTTTCATTGCTCTCTCCTTCAATCAAAAGAATTTCTACTGGATTGTAAGCAGAGAGAACAGAGTTGATATATCCATTTCCTTTGCCTTCATTAAGTAGAAGAAACTCTCCTGTTGAAATATCTGCGAGTGAGACAAAAACATTTTTCTTAGAGAAATGGAAAGCTGCAAGGTATGAGTTGTGAATAGCATTTGCTTGATCACCATCTACAGTCCCTGGTGTCACAATTCTAACAACACCTCTTTTTACAATACCTTTTGCTAACTTCGGATCTTCTAACTGATCTACAACTACAACACAATGACCAGCTTCTATTAACTTAGGAAGATATTGGTCAATCGCTTTGTGTGGAAATCCTGCAAGAGCAGTTGCATTAGCCTTCCTATCCCTCTTTGTAAGGGTGATATTCAAAACCTTAGATGCTATTTTAGCATCCTCTCCAAAGGTCTCAAAAAAATCACCCATTCTAAAAAGGACTATCTTGTCAGGATACTGCCTCTTAAAACCTAAAAACTGTCGCATCATCGGAGTCTCTCCCATATCTTGTAGTATACCACAACACAACAGGCCTGACCTAGGCCTGCCCCCAGTTAATCTAAATTTAATAATTATGTGAGAAAATCAAAACTATGAGAAAAGAAAAAGTCGAACAACTTTATAAAAGAAGTGGATATTACCACATTTATAATCGTGGAAATAGAAAACAGAATATCTTCTTAAGAGAGAAGGACTACAAAATATTTATAAACCTTTTATATAAGTATTTAAAAAAGAAAAGACTTTTGCTGATTGGATATTGCCTTATGCCAAATCACTTCCACTTAATAATAAAAAATGGTGCTGATATAAGAGCAATACCCGATTTTATGCAATGTTTTATGACGGCATATGTAATGTACTTTAATCGTCACTATAAAAAAGTTGGACGGTTATTTCAGTCTCCTTTCCAAGCAAAAAGATTACCAAAAATAAGAGATCTGGAAAATGCAAAAAGATACTTAGAACTTAACCCATTTGAAGCTGGGATGCCTATCCGAAAGATCAAAAAAGGATATAAATGGCTATATCTCCGAGAGAAAAAATGAAAAATAAATTAACGCGGGGCAGACCTAGGCCAGGCCTGTTATTTGCCGAGGATTATGCGACCTTCTTCATCTGCTACAACTTTTCTAGCCTCTCGTATATCTTCAGGTGTAACAGCAACACCATAAACCCCAGTTTGTACAGAGTACTTCAGAAGAGGTTTGTTATTCTCCACAACAACTATCACCTTCCCAGCCTTATCTCGAACAGAAGTAACAATATTATCCAAAACTTTAAACACACTAGACCTTGCCAAGTCATATTTAGCATTCTTCTCATCAACCTTAAACCCTTGCATCTGTCTTGCTACTCTAGGAGTATTCAAAATCACACCATCAATCTTTGTATTCAAAATCTCATCAATCAGTATAACCTCAGAAGGATTATCTAATACAACATACATATTAAAGGAAGACATCCTTCTTAACTTTTCTCCGGAAAGCAATTTCTTTATCTCCTTCATTACATCCTCATTCATAGGAGCATGAATACCCAAAGAAACATTCCTCTTTTTATGCACATTTCTAACCCTACGAATAATTCTTGCAACTCTTCGTAACAACTCAGGATTAGAAATATAGTGAACCGCTCCATAAGCATCTGCAGACAAGGAATCATCCTCAAACTTCTTTCCACCCACTAACCCTCTGAATTCTTTAACCTTCGCAGAACCAATTGTCACAACAACCTCATCCCCTTTAACCAAGTTTACATATCCCAAAATCTTGTCACAAATTTTCTTAGTGTAGTCAAGGAACTTCTTTTCATGAACATACTGCAAGATATGCCTTCCATCTTCAATCATTATCCTATCTAAATCTATATACACAATTCCATTTGAATCTCCAACATAGTCAAACAACTTCTTAGAATCCCTATCAACCATAGAAAATATCCTAGTTGCTGTAGGTGGTAATGTAATATCCTTCAGTGGGGTAGAGGTATCTTGATTTTCTAACTCAATCTTCTCCTTATCCTCAACAACAACCTCACCTTTAGCATATGCATCAGCAACAGGATGTAACTCTTTCTCCAATTCCTTCTCTAACTTCTCACTCTTATATACAGTTCCTGAATTCCCATCTAACTTCACAAAATCCCCATTTCGCAATAAAGAAGAAGCAGATGTAGCACCAACAACTGCAGGAATCTTAAACTCTCTACAAAGAATTGCTGTATCACTTGTTAAACCTCCAGTCTCCATCAAAACCCCACCAGAAGAAAGAATCATACCCTCCATCTCTGATGAATATCTCTTAATTAAAAGAATATCTGATTTCGTAAACTTCTTGTCCACAGGTACATCTACAATATTAATCTTACCCGTAACAATTCCAAAACTTGCTCCAATTCCTGATATAACGAAATCTTCTTTCTTTGTCTCCTCCTTAACTAATTCTGTGTCTAATTCCTTCTTTGCTTGATATATTAACTCTTCAAGTCTCTTAATATCCTCATCATTACTCTTCTTAACAATTTTCTTTGCCTCTGTCATAGCTGAAGAAATCATCTCTTCCTTACTCTTGTACTTCTCAAGAAAACCTAAAATCTCCTCTCTAATATTTGCTCTAACAGTTAAAATACCCTCATTTTGAATTTTATAATCAAGAGATTTATACCTCACTGGCTTATTCTGCAAAACCCAAAACCTTCCTCCTGACAACACCCACTCAACATTCTGAGGTTCATTACTCTTATCTTCAATAACTAAAGCAATTTTTGAAATCTCCTCAATATCCTTATCTGACAATTTCTGTTTATGACTCCAACCTTTAGAAATCTTTATCTTCTCAATTCCTTGTGTTCCTTTCTTTGCCTGTTTCATTGTTCTAACCTTCATCCACTCCTGTGGTGCAATATGCTTTTCTACAGTAGATAAATCTTTCTTGTTAAGAAGATATGTATCTGGAGTAATCTCACCTAAAGAAATAACATCACCCAATCCATATACTGCTTCAATATTTAACTTAGTTTTATCTTGAGAGATTGGATCTACGGTATATATGATACCTGCAACTTCTGACTGAACCATTTTCTGTACAACCACAGCCATCTTCACATCAGAGATATCAATATTCATTCTACTAGCATAGGCAACAACATCATCACAAAACATCGATGAAAAAATCCTCTTAATAGAGGGAAGAAGTTCATCATATTTTCTAACATTTAGTTCTGTAGAAAAGACACCTGAAAAAGAAACCTCTTTATCTGCAGGAAAAACAACTGATGATCTAACTGACACCCAAGCATCCGTAAAACCAGACAATCTCGTATATGCTGAGAGAATTTCCTCCTGTACCACTTTCTCAAAAGATTCACTAAGCATAATAGCTTCAACTTCTCTTGACTCTGGATTCCTTCCTTTTGCTAATAATTTACCTTTACTGTTTTTAAAAACTTGCAATGCATGTTTAACAAAAACCTCACTTGAAACAACAAAAAACTCTGGAACAGGAACGTCCATATCTTTAAGCCTAAAAAGACTTAATCCTTTTCTTCCTACTTTATCTTCATTAAGCTCCTTAGCTGAATAATCTTCAAAAAAATATACATTTGTCTTCTTTGAGCTCTCACTACTCATTGTATAGGGCAGTACAAAACTTAAATCATTTCCTAATTAACAATACCTTTAGCTTTTAGTTTTTGCAAGTCTATGTAGAATTCATAAAGAATTTTAATTAAAACAATCAAAGGGACTGCAATAACAGCACCAAAAGGACCAGCTAAGATTAACAAAATAATTACACCTACCATAATATAGAAAGGTTTAACACCAACTACATTTCCCATAATCTTTGGGATAATTAAATTGTTTTCAAACTGTTGATACAGAACCATAAAAATCAAGATGATAACGGCATTGATAGGACCCACAGTTATCAAAGAGACAACACCAACAACAACTCCTGCTAAAGTAGCACCAATACCAGGGATTGCATCCATTATTCCAACAAAAACAGCTAAAGGTATTGCAAAAGGTACTTTAAACAACGAAAGTACTATGGCTGAAACAAATACAGCAATAAGACTAACTGTTCCTTGACCCAAAACCCAGTTACCTAACTTACTCTCAACATCACCTATCAATTTCTTTACCATCTCTGTCTTCTCCTTAGATCTAATTCTCATTAATAAAACATCTGCCAAAGAATCATGTTCTGCAACTAAATAAATTGACAAAACAGTAGCAGAAAAGAAAGTGGTTAAACTATTAAACACTCCGCCAACAGCAGAAGTAACATTTTTAACATTGTCAGACGTTGGTAGAGACTTAAGATTATCTGAAATAGTTTTCTCAATAGAATCCACATCAATAGTAAAACCTCCAATATTCACTCCATTGAGAAAATCAAGCAACTTTGCAATCCAATCGGGTAAGGTATTAATCAATCCACCAACCTGATTTATAAATGGAACAATAATTATAGCGAGAACTATCAAAATGAAAATTAGCAGAAAGAAATAAGAGAGAAATATAGCCCAACCCTTAGATACTTTCTTTTTCATAAACCAACCAACAATTGGCCTCATCGTACACATAAAAACAAAAGAAAGCATCAAAAACAAAACTGTTGATACCAATTGTTTGCCAAAAAAGACAACTGCTAGAACAAAAAAAATCAAAGCCAAAAGAGTAGGGGATAGGTCTATAACAACTCTCTTAGATGCTCCATCCCCATCGTTCTCTTTAGTTTCAACAGAGTAAACTTCCGCCATAGTGGTATTAATTGTTTATATTATTCTCTACAATAATACCACAATTCTATTACGCTATTCTATTCTTTTTTAAAACAACTATTCCAGACGATGCAAGGAATGCTAACAAAGCTAACAATCCAAGTATTGCCATTATTTTCCCATCTCTAATAATTGATAGTGCCAACTCTAGTTCACCTGATGCAACTGGCAAGTCTGAATCAATAACTGCATTACCATTTACAGAACTATGCTCTGAGTATATAACTGAGACTTTCTCTTCAACTTCTTTTGTGTTTCCTGCTTCATCTTTCAAGACAACAGAATAGACATTTACACCATCTTCTCTTAGAGTGATATCTTTAATCACAAACTTTCCATCTTCTCCCACTTTAGTCTCATAAACATCTGTTCCCCTCTTTACAATAACAAAGGTATTTGGTTCTCCCTCTCCCGTTATTGCAAACGTATTAGTCCCAACCTCTTCTGCATAGTTGATTTTTGTTAATTCTGGTGCTGTTCTATCAACTGTAACAATTATAGGATCGGATTTTGGAGTAGTGGTTTTCTTAAAACAACCCTTAAGAGCTGCTGTTGAAATAATATATTTACCTTCATCTGCAATCTCATGCTTGTACTCATATTTACCATCCTTATCAACCTTTACTGTCTTTACTAACTCATTATCTAAATAAATCTGTGCTCTCTTGTAACCAGGAGCCTCACCCTTTACAATTATCTCCTCACCATTAACAGCAAGTGGTGTCTCAGCTAAAGAAGGAGGTGTTAATGTTTCATCAAGTACAGGATTCTTTTCAGCCTTCATATAAGAGAAGACACCGTATCCTATTAGTAACAAACCAATAACTATAAACAGTGTCCCTATAAGTCTCGAGAAAGATTTATCTCTACTATCTTTGATTTCTACTTTAGAAACCATAGAATCCTTTGAAGGATTTGTATTTCTGGCAGTAGTGTTCTTGGCAGATTTATGTTTTTTCTTTGCCACTTTTAACCCATATTAAAATTTATATACTAGGTAATTTAGAATAATATAATTTTAGAAATAATGCAACTATTTATGAAATTTAGTAGAATAGCAGTAGATTTATGAAAAAAACCATTAAAATTACATTAACTCTTTTCCTTATACTATTGGTTCTAGTACCAATACTCTTTTTTATTACATACCCTTACTACAATGACATTGCTCTAAAGGTTAAACAACTAAAAATATACGATACAACCAAAGAGACATTCATCACTTTACTTACAACAATATCCCCAACACCTGATAAGTTTAAAACAGAAGAGTTCTCAGCAGATTCGATAGAACAATCCATCAAGTCTGCTGATATCATCCTCGATACTAAATTACTTGAAGAACTAAACACAACATTAAGCATTGACAATGCATTAATTGAGGGAAAGGTGTTTCAAGGAACATCCTCGCAAACAATGGATGCAGGTTTTTGGCACTTTCCAATCTCAAAATATCCAGGACAAAAAGGTAATGCAGTAATCATAGGGCATAGATTTCTCAACCTACCTCCAGCAAAAAACACATTCTTTAATTTAGATAAAGTTAAGATTGGAGATTCAATATTGTTAAAACATGATGAAGGAGAATGGAATTACATAGTAACAGAAACTAAGATTGTTGACGAAAACGATATATCTGTAGTAAAAGATACAGATGACTACAGACTTACCCTAATTACATGCACACCATTATGGACATCAGAGAAGAGGTTAGTTGTAATTGCCAAACTAGACAAATTATACCAAAAAGTGTAGAATTACAGCGATAATTTAATAGAAATGTATCATGAACGATTTTTACACAAGAAAAGATGTAGATAAAAGTACCATTGAATTTACAATTACAATCCCAAAGGATGCTTTTCAAAAAAGTTACAAAGCACTCCTCGAGCAAGAGCTTAGTAATACTAAAATAGATGGTTTTAGAAAAGGAAAAGTTCCTACAGATCTAGTTGAACCACAAGTTAGCACAAGCATTAAAACCAAAGTATTAGAGCAGTTAGTCCCAATGTATCTAACTACTGCATTACAAAAAGAAAATATTAATCCAATTGCACCTCCAGATTACAAGAACTTTCCAGACCTATCAAAAGATGAGGATTTAGAACTTAAGGTAGGAATTACAGTTATGCCTGAATTCAAATTAGGATATTTAAGCAAAGTCAAAGTTACAAAGGAAAAAGTTTCAGTATCTAAGAAAGAAGTTGATGAGGCTCTAAACAATCTTTTTAAAAATGAGAATCTTGGAGAGAAAGAGATAAATGATAAATGGGCAAAAGGTATGGCCGAGAAAATTAAAATAGAAGGTGTAAAAACATTAACAGATTTAGAAGCGTTTGTTAAGAAAACAATAAAGGCACAAAAAGAGGCAATAGCAAAGAGAAAAGCAGAGAATGAGGCATTTGAAAAAGCAATTGAACTTAACAAAATAGTAATTCCACAACCAGCAATAGAGTATGAAGCACAAGAGAGAGAACATTCTTTCGTACATGATATGGGACATGATCAAACTAAGATTGATAACTTCCTTAAAGCTAATAATATTACAATGGGGAAGATGAGAGAGCTTTGGTTGAAAGATGCAAAAGAAGCCTTAGAGACAGATGTGTTCTTAAAACTATATGCAAAAGAGAAAAATATAAAAGTTACTGATGAAGACTTAGCAAAGAAAATAGAGGAGATTAAGTCGAAATCTCCACAAGTAAAGGATAAAACAATATTTGAGAATGAGGAGTGGAGAGAGTATGTTAGAAGAGTAGAAGTAAAAGAGAAGTCATTTAGAGAATTTATCAAAGAAGTTTTAGGAGAATAGTAACTGCCTCATTAACTTTATTTACAAGCATTAACATATGAGTTTGATACCAACAGTTATTGAAAAAGAAAGAGGTGGTGAAAGAGCATATGATATCTACTCTAGATTACTAAAAGATAGAATTGTATTTGTCAGTGGACCAATAGAAACCAATATGTCAAATACCATAGTCGCACAACTTCTTTTCTTAGAAAAAGAAGACCCTAAAGCAGATATTCAGATGTTTATTAACTCACCAGGAGGATATATTACAGCAGGTATGGCAATAATTGACACTATGAACTACATTAAGCCTGATGTTTCAACTACTGCTGTAGGTTTAGCTGCATCTATGGGAACTATGCTCTTAATTAATGGTGCAAAAGGAAAAAGATTTGCATTACCAAATAGTAAGATTCATATTCATCAGCCACTTGGTGGAGTAGAGGGACAAGCTAGTGATATTGCAATTGAAGCCAAGGAGATACTAAAGATTCGAGAACAACTTTACAAAATGATTTCTGAGAAGACAGGAAAAAGTATATCTCAGATTACTAAAGATGCTGATAGAGATAAATATTTTACTGCCAAAGAGGCTAAGGCCTATGGTTTAGTAGATAAAATTATTACAAAAAGATAATGACAGACAGAGATCCAATATTAGATTCATATATTTATGATCAAGGAAAAGAAGATCAGATGATGGAGCTTTACAACAACACTACTAGCTTACTAGTATCCCCAGATACAATAGGAGGTGGTTATATAACTCAAGAGATGCACGATGTTTCTGTTGGAGAAGTTAAAGCATATTTAACCCTGCTAGTTACAGATAAATCACTTCCTAGCCATGTTTCTATTTCTTCCATATTAATTCATCAACCTCGTCATCTAGCAGAAATTTATGATTCAATGAACTATACCCCTGAGAACTGTCCCCTAGAACAGGAAATCCTTTTTATCAAATCAGTAGAAAAGACATTAGTCTGTGTACTAGTTGAAGAAAAGGAAGAAGATAATAAGGTTACATTTGTACGACTTTCATCATTAGAAAACTCTGAAGATTTTCTAAAAAATAATTACAACCCCATTGTTAAAGAACAAGAAGCTATTCAAAAAACTGAAAAACAGGTACTAGCAAAATCACTAACGAAAATTATAAATAATAATGGAGAAAGAAACATAGATACTTCTTTCAGACAGAGCAACTTAAGTGATATAGGGGAGTATATAGAATATTTTCAAACAGAGTTTAACAAAACAATAAAAAATGAGAAACAGAAGCTAAATATACAAGAAGCAATAGTTGAAGGAGATTACCATTTTCAAATAATATTAAAAGATTGGGATATAGAAGATGGATATTTACCAGCAGAAGAGAGAATTACTGTTTTCTTCCTTAAAAAAGGAGAGAATGTGTATGTAATCCTTCCTACATTGAACGAGAAATTGAAGGTTAGAATATATGGAAGAAATTTAAATGATTCTGGGCTTTACATTAAAGGACTTTGGGATAATATTAAGAAGAAAAAGTAAGAGTATTTTCAGAGAAGGTAAATATGTAGTATAATTATATATGGGATGGGCGATTAGCTCAGCTGGCTAGAGCGTCACATTGACATTGTGGAGGTCACAGGTTCGAGCCCCGTATCGCCCATTCGTTTTTAAATACTCCCAAACCACATACTTATACATTTCACAGATTTTTCGTATATAATAAATTATAATTTTAAATATTGTACATATGGAAAATATAGAAACAGAACCAAATCCAGAAAGGGAATTTAAACCAGGTGTGTATAGACATTTCAAAGGAGGAATGTATTTAGCTTTAATGTTAGCTAAAGATTCTGAAACAGAAGAGGATGTTGTAGTATATATTCCTTTGTATTACAAAGAAGAGAGTGAAACTAAAGCATGGGTTAGAGATTTAGATGACTTTATGGGTACAAAAGAATTAGAGGATGGTACAGTAGTGAATAGGTTTGAGTTTGTTAGTGAGAGATAATATTTAACAATTCTATTGTAAAAATAACAGAATATATTATTAGAAAGATTTTATGCAAGCAATAATAGAAATAGGTAGTAACAACACTAAAACACACATCTATGATGATGAAAAATTAGTATTTGATAACAATGTTACCATAGAGTTTAAAAAGAACTATAAAGAAGAAGGAAAAGTTGTTGATACTGACTTAGAACAACTATTTGGTGTTATTAAAAAAGCTAAAGAATATACTGATAATCTTCATGTTTTTGGATGTAGTATTTTTAGAACTATTAGTGAAGAAGAACTAAAAGAGATAAATGACACTTTAGAAGAAAAGTTTAATACTACTATAACTGTTGTATCTCAGGAAGAAGAGGCTCTATACACAGCCCTAGGATGTTACAGTGATATAGATTACGATAAAGAAATTTGTATTTTTATCGGTGGAGGTGGTTCTATAGAATTAATATTTGTTAAGAATAAAGAAGTAATAGATAAGAAATTCTATGATTTTGGAGTAGTAGATATTACAAACCAATATCCTAGTTTAAAAGATGATATTCCTAGTTGTACATTTGAAGAAGTTACTGACTATATAGCTAGTTTAATTAAGGATATTGATATTAAAGCTGACTTACTTATTTTAGCTGCTGGTGATCATCTCTATTGGTATAACAATGCTAACTATGAACTTCTAGATAATACACTATACTCATCTACTAATCAGAAATATATGATTACAAGAGAAATGAGTGATAAATACGATAGAGATGCAATGAAAACATCTTTAGATGAAATAAAAGCAAGAAGTGATAATCCTTTATGGTTTGATGGATCTAGAGCAATGAAAATGATTACTAATACTGTTGCAAAAATAATAGATGCTAAATATATAGTTCCTACTAGAATAAATATGGAGGATGGAATAAAAGAACATTTAAGTAATATAAATTAAGAGGAAGATTAAAAATTTGTATATATTATCACAAACAAAATGCTCCTATACATCACCTCGAATCAAAATAAAATAGATACAGCAAACAAAAGACTAGAACCATTTGGTATTAAGTTAGAAGGATTAAAAGTAGAAGGGTTAATAGAACCCCAATCAGAAGATATCATTGAGATATCACAATCAAAAGCAAAACAAGCTTTTAAGAAAGTTAAAAAACCATTAATAGTAAGTGACTCTGGTTGGGTAATACCAACTTTAAATGGCTTCCCTGGTCCATATATGGCATATGTTAATAGGTGGTTAACATCTCAAGACTTCCTTAATCTAATGAAAGATAAAGAAAATAAAGACATTATACTTAGAGAGTGTGTTACTTACATAGACAAGAATCAAATACAAAGTTTTACCTATGATACAAAAGGATCTTTTGTTGAAGAAGAATCAGGAGAATCAACTCCTCTTGATCAGGTTATTACCTTTAGAGATGATAAAAAGACTGTTGCAAAATGTATCAATGAAGGAGAGATAGGAATACCACAAAATGAGTTATGGAATGAAGTAGGGGAGTGGTTAAATAGAAATATGAATTCTCTTAACAAATCAATCTCTAATAGAAAATGAAACAAAAAGTTGTCTTCACCACTATCTTAATAACAACAGCTATATTCTTTTCTCAAAAAACATATCTTCTGGCACAAACTTCTGAAACAATAAAAGATTACCGAGGAAAAGTATTAGAAATAATTGAAGAAAAAGAGATAGAGTTCCCCGAACAAGAAGTAAAACAAAAATATCAAAAGTTAAAAGTCCTTATCACAAAAGGAGAGAAGGAAGGGGAAGAAGTTGAAGTAGAGGTAGGTACAATACCACAAACACAAAATATTATATACAGTAAAGGAAACAAAGTCCTAATAAACAGCTATGAAGATATAGATGGGAATGAAGTATTCTACATAACAGATGTTATTAGAATAGATATGTTGCTAACTCTCTTTATCATCTTTGTACTACTAGCTATTATTGTTGGCAAAAAGAAGGGTTTCTTTTCACTATTAGCAATGGCAATCTCTTTTGTAATAATCTTTCTTTTTCTCTTACCTCAGATAGCAAATGGTAAAGATCCTGTTCTAATTGCAATCCTAACATCTCTGATTATTATCCCCATCACATTCTACCTCTCCCATGGTTTAGAGAAAAAAACAACAATATCCATACTTGGCACTCTCATAGCTCTAGTTATTACAGGAATACTATCCAACATCTTTGTTAACCTAACAAAACTATCAGGAGGTGCAACAGAAGAAGCTCTTTTTCTTCAAGGTATAAGTGGTAAAAACTATAATTTAAAAGGATTACTTCTAGCAGGCATAATAATCGGAACATTAGGTATTATGGATGACATTACAATTTCACAGACTTCCATTGTCTACCAACTCTTTGATTTAAAGAAAGATATAACAACAAAAGAACTCTTTAAAAGATCTATGGAATTAGGCAAAGATCATATTGCTTCAATGATAAATACTTTGGTTCTTGTTTACACAGGTGCATCTATGCCACTACTTCTACTTTTCACAAACGAATCGAGAACATTTGGTGAAGCAATTAACCTTGAACCTGTTGCCACAGAGATAGTTCGAACACTGGTAGGAAGTATTGGATTGATTCTAGCAGTACCCATTACAACGTATATAGCGTGTTTGGTGGTTAAGAAGAAGAAGTAGTAGCTATCAACATTCTTTAATCCTTGTGGGTATAATCCCCATACTTACCACTAATAGGATCTTTAAAGATAAAGAACTTAGGAGGATAGTAAGAAAAAACAGCAAAAAGAAGAACTATGATTACAACCAACACCATCGCTATAACCTCACCAAACAGTAAAAATTCTTTAGTTAACACAAGGTATTCCACAAACAACCCAATCGCTATTGAAAGAAAAAATATTACAATTGTTAACCAAAGAGGAACTTTCTTCATAATCAATCTCAAAGGTTCAAAGAGTAGGGGCATCGCTATCAGTTCTACAATTAGAAGACAAAGAATAGCATTCCAAAAGTTGAAATAAGCTCCCTTAAAAACAAAAAATTGAAAAACCATAGCTATTAGGGTAGGAGCTAAAAGTAACTTCATATGCTCCCACGTACTCTCATTAACAGCAGAAAAAATATGTAAAAGAATCCCCTTCTTAAACCAATCGTGAGTAAAATGGAATAGGGTCCCAAAGGTTGAGATTACAAAAAACGAAATCAGTAAAACCTTCCAAAGTTCCATAGTCAAGTATATCACTATTGAGACAATAAATCCCTCACAGCATCAACAGTATTCACATCCATAAGTCTAGTTCGTAATTCAACAGCACCCTCAAAGTTACTAATATATGCCTTAATATACTTCTTCTGACTATTAAATATATTCATATCTCCTTTTTCTTTTTCAAATATACCTAGATGATGAAGTAGAGTAGTAACTCTTTCTTCCTTAGATATATCCTCTGGTTGTCTACCACTAAATAGCCATGGATTAGTCAGTACAGCTCTACCTATCATAACACCATCAACACTGTATTTGTCCGAATACTCCTTAGCCTGTCCGATATCCTTTACATCACCATTTCCTAAAATTAGAGTGTCTGGAGAAATACTATCTCTTAACTTTACACATTTAGCTATCTCATTCCACCTAGATGAAGTAGAGTAACCCTCTCTTGAAAGTCTTCCATGTACAGTTATCATATCTAAACCTTGCTCAAGCAGAAAACCTATCCATTCCTCTGTATCTATCTTTTCAAAACCAATCCTAGTCTTTACACTAACAGGTAAATCACCTGCACTATCCTTAACAACGTCAATAATCTCTTTAGCTAAAACCTTGTCATTAATCAAAGCAGAACCTCTTCCACTAGAAAGCACATCTCTAACAGAACAACCCATGTTAATATCTATACCATCTGGATTTAGAGTCTTTACATATTCGATAGTTTCAGCATAGTACTCAGGAATATTTCCCCAAAGCTGTATAATCACAGGTTTTTCAATATCCCTAAAATCCAACCGGTGTATAACCTTCTCTCTTCCTTTTGAACAGAAACCCTCAACATTTAAAAACTCAGTAAAAAACAGATCTGGTTTACCAATCTCACATAGAATCTGTCTAAAAACAGTATCTGTTACACCTTCCATAGGGGCAAGAGCCAAAATATGACCTTTCTTTTCAAGTATCTCTTTGTATATATTCATAAATGTATTCTACCACACACTTTTCTTTTTCATTAATCTATTCAAAATCTCTTGCAATCCACAACTTAACTCTGTACTATTTAGTATCAAACAATATCTTTTAATTCATATCTAAATTAAAGGAGAAAGGTTTATGAAAGAAGAGTACAAACCACTATTCACCCCATGGAAGATTGGTAATCTTGAAATCAAAAACAGGATTGTTATGACATCTATGGGAGGCACTTCACTCTTTGGATGGATGGAACCATTAGGTAATTATTTTGACAAAGAGGCAGCCAATTTCATTTTAGAAAGAGCAAGGAATAATGTAGGATTAATACTTCCTGGTATTGCTCCAATTCGTGATATTCTTTGGGGCAAATGGCTCTACAAAGGCAAAGGCAAATTTAAAGAACTGAAAGAATTCATGGATGAATTCCACAAAACAGGTGCAAAACTGTTCATACAATTAACAGCAGGTTTTGGAAGAAGTCTAGCAATTAACCACCTGATGATTGAAGCTCATCACAACAAACTTCTAGGAACACTTCTTAAGCCAGTTCTTGATGTTGACTACCTAACAGCTAGTGCCAGTGCAACACCAAATCGTTGGGATGATTCTGTAATGTCACGACCAATGACTGTTGAAGAAATACAAGAGATAATTGAAGGTTTTGCTAAAACAGCTAAACTTTGCCAAGAAGCAGGTGTTGATGGTATTGAAATTCATGCTGTTCATGAAGGCTATCTTCTTGATCAATTTACAATGAAATATACAAACTTTAGAGATGATAAGTATGGAGGTTCATTTGAAAATAGATATAGATTTCCTGTTG
>Ga0208459_1001325_pt1 | contig 23853 bp, 22 predicted proteins | sample AD_UKC087_MetaG_FD_184433 | JGI IMG/M metagenome (GOLD analysis project Ga0208459, IMG submission 184433) | Active sludge microbial communities of municipal wastewater-treating anaerobic digesters from USA - AD_UKC087_MetaG (SPAdes) (version 2) | ecosystem: Engineered > Bioreactor > Anaerobic >... | reverse complement strand
GAACGGCTATGACGATGATTCGCTGATCGTACAATCCTATGCCACAGGCAATGTCAAAGGGAGTTATGCCGTGGGTGGACTTGCCGGAGGAAATGAAGGCTGGATCAGCAACACCGATGCCTGGGGCAACGTTACCGGCAAAGAAGCTGTCGGCGGCCTGGTCGGATTCAATGACAACGACGGTTTGATTGAGAATTCTTATTCCATCGGCACGGTCAGCGGCAGTAAATCCGTCGGCGGGTTCTTGGGACATAACAATAACGGTGTGATCATCAGTTCCTACTGGGATATGACAACTTCCGGCAAGATTATCGGTGTCGGCGGCAGCAACGGTGTCAACCCGATGGAGGTAACCGGTTTGAACACCCCTGCGATGATGCAGGAAAGCAGCTTTGACGGCTGGGACTTCGATAATGTATGGTCTATTGACGAAGGCGTGACCTATCCATTGGTTGGTGTTCTGGCACCGTAAATTAAATTTCTTTAACCTTATTAACTCACCATTTCTTTTCCCTGTTGAAGGGAGAAGAAATGGTGTTTTTTTACCAGAAACGCACTTTAACAAATCCCTTTCAGCCAACGGAGTCTGATGTATATTCCCCATGTAGCGGTATCGGTGGCGGCGGCAAAGATTAATTAATATAAATTAAAGCTAAAAGATCCTTTTCTCACTACGGGAAAAAAGGATCTTTCTTTTTCTGAAACCTTCTTTTCAAAAGCCCGCCTCAACACGCTGATCACGCCAAAAAATCTTCAAATTAAGTCGTTTGCAAAAAATGGCCTATTTATATATAATTTTATAGATAAAGATTGTCGTCTCCGGGCAAACGATGATTGCAGATTTACTTGTTTTTGTGATGGGTAAGTTACTTATGAAATATCAAAGGAATTTTCAAATATTCAGTTATACAGGATTTCTCAACCTGATCCTGCCTGTGATGCTTTTGTTTTTTCTGTCCGCGTGCGGCATGGCGTCTTCTTCTCAGCGCATTGGCGGACCGTGCACTTACAAACAGTACCAAGGCGAAGCAGAAATCGTCTCGGTTAAACTTCGGCAGCAAACAACCGGGGAATATGAAATCAGGTTTGCCTTTCATCCACAGAAAAAGATTCAGGAAGTGTTTGCCCGTGTCGAGGGCAAACAATGGCTGCTTGTCCAGGAAGATTCTTCTTTCCCGAAAAAGGATTTTCTGCAACAATACGATATCAAAACGGGAAAACGATTCCCCTGCTATATGAACGTGATTACGAGGGGAACCTGCACGCCGGTTCTGTTTGATTTTCCCTCAATACGCAACGGCAGGGCACAATAACAGTGTCCAGAATTTTAACATCACACAGGCACGTCCGGAGGTTGCTGATATGAAACAAAAATTCCTATGGCCCAACATTACGGTTTTTATAATATTAATATTTTTCATGCTGCCGGTATACGGCCAGGCGGAAAGTAACTCCACGCAACGGGAACGGTACGTCCTGGATGCCAACCGGCCCGTAAAGACATTTCCCATCATGCGTCCGGACGATTTAACGATCCGAAAATGGCAGAGCAGATTTGAACGAGCACCGCGCGCACACATCCGTGAAAAATATCACCATCGGGCCCATCCGAGAGCGAAAGTGCGCACCGACCAAACAGGCAAGGTATCCTCCATCAATCTTCTTGGGCTTTTGACCTATGCGCCTTCGGAAAACCAGGGGTCGTGCGGCGATTGCTGGGCATGGGCCGGAACGCGTGTTATGAGCATTGATCTGAACACGCAACAAGGCACTGCCGCCAATCTTTCGGTTCAATTTACCAATTCCTGTTACGGAGAAAATGCCTGCTGCGGCGGCTGGCTTTCCGATGTTGTGGATTTCTACAACAGCAAACGGATGGCCATTTCCACAACCAATACGAATGCGTCCTTTCAGGACGGCAATTTCTGGTGCAGCTATTACGGCGCTTCATCCAAGGTGTCCTGCGAAAATATCGCGACAGAGGCTAACTACCCCATTCAATCCATATCTGAAGCCACGGTACACACGACAGGCATTTCGCAGGCCGAGGCTATCTCCAACATGAAGAATGTTCTGAATCAGGGAAAAGCCATCTGGTTCGCGTTTTTTCTTCCTGACAATGCCGCCTGGAATAGTTTCTATAATTTCTGGAACAATCAGTCGGAAAACGCCCTCTGGGATCCGGATCGTTACTGCGGCCAAACCTGGGATGCCTATGAGGGCGGCGGTCATGCAGTGACCCTGGTCGGTTACGATGATTCCGCCTCCGATACGGATGATCACTACTGGATAGCTCTCAACAGTTGGGGAACCACCGCCGGCAGACCCAACGGCATTTTTCATTTAAAAATGTATGTCAATTACAATTGCACGCTTCGCGGTCTTTCCAGCTATCCGCTTGGATTTCAGACGCTCAATATCGAATGGGGCGCCGGAGGGACTGACCCCGTTGACAGGACTGCGCCCGTCGTGACAGCCTTCTCGGTGCCCACGGTTTCAAAATCACTTACGGTGCCTGTCAATGTGTTGACGGCAACGGACAACGTGGAGGTCACCGGCTACATGATTACCGCTTCTTCAGCGAAACCCTTATCATCGGCTGCCGGCTGGTCGGCAATCGCTCCGGCAAGTTATACTTTTCCTTCCACGACATTGGGAACAAAAACATTATACGCCTGGGCCAGGGATGCCGCAGGAAATGTTTCATCTTACAAAAGCGCCTCATTTACGATCAGCATGCCTGATCTGATCATCTCGGCTGTAAGCAACTTGTCCAAGACCATTACGGCATCAAGACGAAGTTTTTCCATCTCCGACACGAATAAAAACCAGGGGAACGCTTCGGCGCCTGCTTCATCAACAAAATACTATCTGTCCACGACAACCGCCAGGACAGCCAATGCCGTGCTGCTCAACAGCACCCGCTCTGTCAGCGCACTGTCAGCAGGCAAAACGTCCAGAGGTTCCATTAAAGTCACTGTTCCCCAAGGTATTGCCAAGACGGTTTATTATGTTGTGGCATGCGCCGATGATTATTTTGTCGTGAACGAAAACAATGAATCCAATAATTGTAAAGTATCATCACGGAAAATTACCGTTAAATATTAGTGACAAAGAAACATCGGAAAGATATCAGACGCCGTGGCTCAATAAAAGGTCGTACACGGGCGATAAATCCATTTTGTCGATCGTCCGATTGACGGAAAAAATACCAATATTAACAATGGCTTTTCTTAAATGAAGCATTTTATACGGCGTTTCAGTTGACTGGAACAAGTATAAATTGTGTCTTGTAATTAATTACAGTTATGATAATGTAATTTGGATGTTCTTTCTCTTAAGAGAACATTGATTAAAACTACGGAATACTGCAAAGTATTTTACCGAAAAAGAGGGCTTATGAAGAATACTTTTCAACTCATCCTGATCATTATTGTGCTTGTTGCATTATCCTTTCCTTCCAGCGGATTTGCCGCAACCCAGGAGGTTTTTGGCCAATATTGCGACGTGTATACCGGCGATATGAAAAACAAGAAAAAATTGGACGATTTCAGAAAAGCCGTGAATGAACAAGCCAAAAAAGATGGTATCAAAAAATTAGTTAAGACATCCCGTTTCGCGAATGTGACGTCTGATTGCGTCAATTATGCCATCAGTAATTACGTGGAAAAAACCACGGTTGTCGGTCACACGGAAAATGCCGAAAATAAAGGACGAAAAATTTGCGAGAAGGTCAAAATAAATTTTGATCCGGATGCAATCAGCAAGTACCTCAGTCAGGAGATCTGTCTCCAGGGCTGGGATGCCGGCCGGGGAAATTCTAACTGGTGTTACGATGTCGACAACATCCTGGCCAAAAAAGAAGGTAAATTGAATGTCGGTTTGATTATCGAAACCCAGATTCCCAATCTGGCGTCAGATAAGAAAGAAGCTCTGGAAAAAGAAGAAGAAAAACAGTTTCTGGACATGGCGGAACTCCACCGGGACAAATATAACATTCTGGACAAAGATGCTTTTAGCGCCGCTGCGGAAAAACAAAAAATATCATTATATGGCATTACAGATAATGACATCATGCAACTGGGCAAAACCCTCAATCTGGATGCCGTCGTGCACCGCATGATTTATGAAAACAACAGAACGACAAAAGTCCGCAAAATTAACACCGGAAAGGTTTTATTATTCAGCACCTATGAAACCGGCAGCGACACGGCTGGTGAAACAACGGACTGGGTGAAATACGGCAAGCACAACAACGGCACGGTTCATTATTATAAAAAAGCCGGAGTTGTCAAAGACGGCGACGGCAGTATTATCAAAATATTCAACAAATGGGTTTTTTCTAAAAAAGAAGTTTCTAATGCCATTCAATATAGACGTGAAAACAGATTATCAACCAGAGGTTACGATCAACTGTCGCACATGATTTATCTTTCGGAAATCGACTGTCAGAATCAAAGCGAGAGAATGATCTATTTATACCTGTACGATAAGGACGGGAAATCGTTGTATTCCCATACATACAACGACCCGGAATGGCATTATATCGAAACGGATTCAAACGCAGAAGCGCTTCTCAAAGCAGTTTGCAAGTAAGGTTGAAAGCATAATCTGCGCGGTAAACGGATTTTATATCGTCGCTACACTGAATCGTATTTTAGAAACCGGTTTTGATTAATGCATGTTCCGGAAAGCGGCATGCATTAATGGTGACACGTATTTTTGACTCGGATAATACGATAAGCAGGGGGGATGCTGCATAATATTGCCCCAACCATGTCGACCGGAACAGTTCGCAGTTTACACAATCGCGAATCTCTCTTAATATCATGAAAACACCTGAAAATATCCTGCTGATAATCAGAAGATCGCTTGGCGATGTTCTGGCAATGTCTCCGGTCATTGACATATTGTCCCGGCAATTTCCAAACGTGTCCATTGATCTGCTGGTCAACAGAGATACGATCGCGGCGGCTAAACTTCTGAATGGCATCCGTCATATCATTGCTTTGGAAGACGATGCGCTGAAAAACAATTTGCTTTTCTCTCTTAAAATGCAAATCGGTCTGACGCGAAGACTATTTCGTAAATACGACCTGGCAATTTCTTTTACCACGAATGAACGAAGCAACCTTTACGCCTATCTGGCCGGTCGGACAGCAGCCGGAGCGATGGAGCCGATGTTCGCAAAAAACTGGTGGCACCGGCTCCTGCTTCATTCCGGTTATCTGATCAACCCGGAAAAACACATCCTGGAAAACAATCTCACCGCTTTGCGCGGTCTCGGTATGACCATCGACCGGATAATCTTGTCTGCCAGGTATCCCGAACCGTCCGGGCTCAAGGTACAGAAAATTTTAAAAGATTTGTCCGTCGACCGTTTTATTATTTTTCATCCGGCCGGCCGATTTCTCTGCAAATCGTATCCGCAAAATCTCCGTAACCGTCTTTTATATTTGCTTGATTCCCTGAATATTCCCATCATGGTCACTGGGGGAAAAAGTGCAATCGATCGACAGGTTAACGCCTCTATCCCGGACTTGAAAAATGTCCGGTCGCTGATCGGCAGATTGTCTCTGGAGGAATGCGTCGCCCTGACCGCCATGTCGCTCGGCTACGTCGGCGTTGATACGTTCAACTGTCATTTGGCTGCGGCTTTTAACAAACCGGTTTTTGTCATGTTCGGTCCGACCATACCGGAACTCTGGTCGCCATGGTCCAATGAATTGCAGCGGGGTGGACGACGGGGTTCGGCTATTCAAACGTACGGAAACATTACCCTTTTTCAATCGGCGAAGGATTGCGTTCCCTGCGGACACTCCAAGTGCGAAAAAATCGACCGGCATTCCGCCTGCATGGAGGCAATAGACCCGCATACTGTTTTCGAGGCAGTCAGGCATTGGCTTTCTCAATCTCAACCGGCGAGCAACGGAAATGCATCCTAGAAACTGTTACCGGCTAAATAATTTTTTTACGCAAATGGTGTGCGACCGGCATTTCATCTCCGATGAAATGAACGCCCTGCTGCGTAATCCCGATGATTATCTCCGGCGGCACCCTTCCCGGATCGTCCAGAACAATTTTAAAAACAGGATCGTTTTTCTGGAGATCGGCGCAACAAAAGCCATTGTCAAAATTCACAACTACAAATCAACGTGGCACAGAATCAAGCGTTATTTCAGAAGAACACGCGCCAGCACGTCATGGCATTATTCTCTGTTGTTCAATGAAAATGGAATACCGACACCAAGACCGATCGCGTATAAAGAAACCCGCATAGGCCCCCTGCGTGGAGACTCCTACTTCATCTATGAATGGGTTGACGGCATTACCGGCGACGAGTATTTCCTCCGAAATGCAAACAATGCGGAAAGAATTCAAAAGGCCGTTGAATCCATTGTGGACATAATGAGCAAAATAAAAAATCTCGGTTTAATTCACGGCGATATTCGTCTGAAGAATATTATTTTCAAAGGCGATGAAATCTTTCTGACCGATTTTGACGATATCGGAAAACGAAGATGGTACAAACCCGGTTTTGTGAACAATCGTGATTTCCGGGGGCTGATCAAGGATATCCATTATAATGTGCCGCAGGCCATTCAACCGTTTTTCTTGTCTCGTCTGGCGTTGCTCGGCAATGATATTAAACGCCTTGTGGAATCCTACCGGCATAAAGCATAGACGATGCATCACGACGGAATCAAGGGGAAACGATAGTTAATGATAAAAATTTAATCTCGCGCTTGACGGACCGTCACCGTTTATCTAGAATCTTTTTCAAGTCAATCACGTTTTAAAGGATTTTCTTATCACGATCACAATAAAAAAAGAGGCGATGAGATCTGTTGTTTTGTTGCGTCCGTCGGAGGGGCTTTATTCCAAAGTATTTCGTCCATGGATCCCTTTGTCTTTATTGGCCGCGGCGGCAAAACTTGATGAGGCCGGTTATCCAATCGTTCTGATAGACCAACGGACTTCTTCAGACTGGAAATCCGAGCTTTATCACGCATTAAAGCAGAATCCGATTTGTGTCGGCGTAACGGCGATGACCGGTTCCCAAATCACCCATGCACTGGAGATGTCGGCTTGTGTAAAGCAACACTCATCCACGCCGGTTGTATGGGGAGGGGTTCATGCAACATTGTTCCCCTCGCAGACGCTGGAACATCCCTGCATCGATGTGGTGGTGAAGGGAGAAGGCGAAGAAACCTTTCTGCAACTTATTTTACGGATCGAACACGGCCAATCCCTGCAGAATCTGGAAGGCATTGCCTATAAAGATCACGGTCTCATCGTTCATAATCCGGAAAGGCCTTTTCTGGATTTGAATACCCTGCCTCCCGTGCCTTACCATCTCGTTCACATCCCTCAATACCTGCACCGTTACTTCGATAATAAGCGCGTGCTGGAAGTCGAGACATCGCGGGGCTGTCCCTTCAACTGCACATTTTGCTATAACCCTCTGTATGCCAAACGGCAGTGGAGAGCGTTGAACGCGCCTCGCTTGCTGGGGCTGTTGCAGCCGCTTGTCGAAACATACGGCGTTAAAGCGTTTCATTTCGTTGACGATGGCTTTTTTATCGATAAGGAACGTACGCGGGAGATTATGACCGGTGTGCTGAAACAACGATGGTCAATCAAAATGGGGTTTCAGGGGGCTCGCGTTGATACGATCGATCAAATGACTGATGCGGATTTAGATCTCGTTGTTGAAGCCGGAGGAGTTTTTTTGCAGGTCGGCGTAGAATCGGGATCACCCCGCATACTGGAGATTCTCAACAAACGCATTCATCCCGATCAGGTGGTGGCATTCAATCGACGCCTGTCCCGTTATCCCCAAATGAAGGTGTATTATAACTTCATGTGCGGATTTCCTTCTGAAACCCGTGATGACGTTCTCAGAACGACTGCTCTGGCCTGGTCATTATTGCGCGATAATCCCAACGCACTGATCAGCGCATTTCATTTCTATAAACCATATCCCGGTACCCGTCTTCGCGAAAGGATCGTTCATCAGGACGACGTAACACCGTCAACCCTCGAGGGATGGGGAACGTTTAATTGGACACAGTACATCGGACGCGATCAAGATGATGAAACGAGGAAACTCATGGAAAGAATCGAGACCGTCAGCATATTCGTCGATCAGAAAATGAATTATCAGTCCGATTCTTTGATGATGAAAATGCTGGCTGCTATGTACCGTCCCGTAGCACGATTTCGCTTCAAACATCATTGGTATGCATGGATGCCGGAACACTTTTTGCGCAGGTGGATGGAGTGATCGCGTTTAATATTGGTTGACAGACATTTATTGCTTCTCTAAAATCTTCCTGCAAACATGTCTGTTGCGCCAGCAGTTCATGCCGACTCAACAAACGGTAAATCAATGGTAAGGATAATAACGTGACGAGAACGATAGAGCCAGGGAAACTTCCCCTAATCTTATTGTACAATGTGGATCCGGATTGGACCGCGGAAGAAAAAAATGAGGTGGTCCGGCAATCAACCGCACTCGGCGATGCCCTGCAAAAACAAGGCTATCCCACCGTCGCCATCGCCATGGAAGATGACGATATTGCCGCGCATCTTCGTCCCTTCGATCCCGGGAAATATATTATTTTCAACTGGTGCGAGGGACTGCCGGGCATCGCACACAGTGAATGGCTGGTCGCGAAAAAGCTGGAATCGCTGGGCTATACTTTTACCGGCGCCGATTCCGTTGCGCTGGCGCTGGCTCAGGATAAACAGCGAATCAAGATGATTCTGGATAGCGTTTCCATTCCTACGCCACCGTGGCGGATTTGCGATTCTCCTGATGTGCAGGACTGGGAAATCTTTCCGGCGATCGTCAAGCCGCAAAACGAACATTGCTCCGCTGGAATCACACCGGAGTCCGTGGTGATGAATCCGGGGGACTTAAAAAACCGGATATCGTTTATTTTGAATCAATATGCTCAACCGGCGCTGGTGGAAGATTTTATCGACGGCCGCGAATTTCATGTTGCGGTCTGGGGCAATGAAAACATTACCGTGCTGCCCGCGGCGGAAATGGATTTTTCCGGTTTCGGTAATCTTAAAGACAGGCTCTGTACATATGACGCGAAGTTTATTCCGGGTTCCCTTCATTACGAAGAAATTAAAACGCTTTTGCCGGCGCCTCTCACCGCGGATGAAAAAAAATCGCTGGACAAAGTGTGCCGCGACGCTTATCGGGCGACGGGATGCCGGGACTACGCCCGGATGGATATTAGGCTTCGGGACAATGTTTTCTTTGTTCTGGACGTTAACCCTAATGCCGACATCAGCTCTGATGCCAGCATGGCCTGCGCGGCCGAAGTCGACGGGATCACTTACGCTGAAATGGGCAGCCGGATTGTGCAAATGGCCGCCAAACGACATCCGATTTTCGGAAAAATGTTCTGACGTTGACTTTTACGGGTCTATGAATTAAAAGCAAGAGATGAAATTTTAAGGAGTTCGAACTGAATGAAGAAAAAAGATTTACTCAAGACAAAAGTTGAACACATTGACATCAAAAAAATCAATGCGGTGGACATCATCAATGCGATGAAAAAAATGTCCTTTTCAGCCCGTGATCTGGCCAACGCCGCTGATATTTACGACCGCATGTTGAAGGAAAAAAACTGTGCGATCATTCTGACACTGGCCGGTTCCACGTCCGCCGCCGGTTGTATGCAGATTTACGTTGATCTGGTAAAAAATAACATGATTGATGCCATCGTGGCCACCGGCGCTTCGATCGTCGATATGGATTTCTTTGAAGCGTTGGGTTTCAGTCATTATCAGGGCACTCCTTTTATTGACGACAAACTGCTGCGTAAACTTTATATCGACAGAATCTATGATACCTTCATCAGCGAGGATGATCTACAGGCGTGCGACCGCGCCATCAAAAAAATCGCCGATACTCTCGACCCTCGCCCTTATTCTTCCCGAGAGTTCATCGCCGCGATGGGCAAATACCTGGTTAAACACGCTAAAAAGAAAATGTCGCTGGTTCAGGCGGCCTATGAAAATAACGTTCCGATTTTCTGCCCGGCATTTTCAGACAGCTCCGCCGGGTTCGGCCTGGTGTTGCATCAGCATGAACGCCCCGACAATCATGTCTCCATTGACTCGGTTAAAGACTTCCGGGAACTGACCGATATTAAAATCAAGGCGGGAACAACCGGCCTATTGATGATCGGCGGCGGTGTCCCGAAAAATTTCGCTCAGGATACCGTGGTTTGCGCAGAAATTTTGGGGAAGAATGTGCCTATGCACAAGTACGCCGTCCAGATTACTGTGGCGGATGTGCGCGATGGAGCCTGCTCGAGTTCCACCCTGAAGGAAGCAAATTCGTGGGGAAAAGTGGATTCATCATGCGAACAAATGGTTTATGCCGAAGCAACAACGGTTCTGCCACTACTGGCCAGTTACGCCTATCATAAAGGAAACTGGGAAAAACGAAAAAAATGGCATTTGTCGCGTATTTTTAAATAAATATTTTCAATATTCCGGTAATCATTTAATATGTTTACCCGCTTCGGCCTGAATGCTATAAAAATGAAAATGCTGGCAATAATCCGGATGTATGGTCGGAATAACACCATTTTGGTCAAATTAACTGCTTTGGGCCTAACAATCCGTTCTGCTTATTTTTGCACGTTGAAATATACAAATATGAACCATTTGATATTATTACATTTTATACTGGATGTCGCCCGGTATTCGCGGACGTCTTTTCATACGGCGTCGGGCATGTAAATTGCTTGAAATATTAAGATAATACATTATATTGTTGGCCAATTGCTACTGGACAATGACACAGAATATTCTCGTTATCTCCATGATTAACCATTTATTTTGAGTAAAAATGGGAAAAAAAATTAATCCGATCAATCAACCCGATAGCATTTCTTCTTCCACAAACGATGATCTTTCTCTGCTGGCAAAGGCGATTATCGCGAATGCCGGCGTCGGCATTTACATTGTTCACAACAGCAAATTCGTTTACGTCAGCGATTTGTATCAGAAAATTACGGGCTATACGGAAAAAGAACTGATCGGTGATTATTCTCTCAAAAATATTTATCCCGAAGACAGAGGCAAGGTAAGAGATCAGGCTATAAAATGTCTTAAGAAGCAAAGTTTTGAGCCCTATGAATACAGATTTATCAGAAAAGATAATGAGCTCAGGTATATCCTGGAAACAGTCACCCCGATCATCCACCAGGGCGAAAGAGCCACGCTGGGAAGTTTCATGGACATCACCGAGCGCAAAATCGCGGAGGAAAAATACAGAAATATTCTGGAAAATATTCAGGAGGGATATTTTGAAGTCGACCTTGCCGGCAATTTTACTTTTTTTAATGATGCCGTCCCCCGTGTTCTCGGATACTCCCGGGAAGAATTGATCGGCATGAATAACCGGCTGTACACGCCGGACAGAGAAACGGCCCGAAAAGTTTTTCAGGCTTATCATCATGTTTATCAAACAGGCATTCCCCTGAAAGAAGTCGGATGGCACATCATCAGGAAAGACGGCACAAAAAGATATATTGAAGGTTCCATCTCCTTACTGAAGGATGCGCATGGAAAGCCGATCGGATTTCGGGGAATCACGCATGATGTCACGGAGCGGAATCAGGCCGAGGAGGCGCTTCGTCAAAGCGAGGAAAAATACAGAAACATTCTGGAAAATATTCAGGAGGGTTACTTTGAAGTCGACCTTGTAGGCAACTTCACTTTTTTCAACGATTCCCTGTGTCGCATAACCGGTTGCTCACGGGAAGAATTACAGGGAGCCAACTACAAGCGGTTCTCCGATCAAGAGAATTCGCAAAAAGTTTTAATGGCGTTTAATAAGGTGTACAAAACGGGAGAGCCCACCGAAGGATTTGACTGGCTGATTATCAGAAACGACGGTTCCACAAGATACATCGAAGCTTCCGTATCATTAAAACAAGACTCGGCGGGGCATGTGTCGGGATTTAAAGGCGTTATTCGTGACATTACGGAGCGCAAGAGAATAGAGCAGGAACTCAATCACATGGCAACCCATGACGTGCTGACCGGATTGCCGAATCGTTTGATGTTCAGCCAGTTGCTGGATCACGCCATTCAATCCGCACAGCGTAATAAAAAACAACTGGCGGTGTTATTTATTGATCTGGACCGCTTCAAAATTATCAATGATTCGCTCGGGCATGAAGCCGGCGACAAACTTTTGAAGGAAATGGCTCTGCGGTTCAAGCAATCTTTACGCACCGTTGATGTTGTCGGACGTCTCGGCGGTGACGAGTTTACCATTCTGGTTGAAGATTTCAGCGATTTGAAGCAACTGGAATTTCTGGCAAAAAAAATCCTGGCCACGGTTATGCAACCCTTTGCCATTATGAAGGAAGAATGCCGCGTAACGGCCAGCATCGGCATCAGCGTCTTTCCCCAAAACGGTCTCGATGAACAATCCCTGATGAAAAACGCGGATATCGCCATGTATTTCGCCAAGGAAGAGGGCAAAAACAATTTCCAGTTCTATTCCGATACTCTTCGTTCCATGTCCAATGAGAGACTCTCGATTGAAACCAATCTTCGTCATGCGTTGGAACGCAATGAATTATTTCTCCACTATCAGGCCAAGTTGGATTTAAAAACAAGAGCCATTACGGGAGTGGAGGCTCTGCTTCGCTGGAATAACCCGCAAATCGGACAGATAACCCCTACTCAGTTTATTCCCATTGCCGAAGAAACAGGGCTGATCGTTCCTATCGGACGATGGGTAATTAAAACCGCCTGTGCTCAAAATGTTGCCTGGCAAAAACAGGGATTACCCCCCGTTTGTATGGCAGTCAATTTATCGCTTCGCCAGCTCATGCATGAACGCTTCCCGGAAGATGTGCAAATGGTATTGAATGAAACAGGAATGCTGCCCGGTCTTTTGGAGCTGGAAGTTACCGAAAGCATGGTTATGCATAATCCTTCGCGCTTTATTCCGATATTAACCAAAATAAAAGAAATGGGCATACGGCTCGCCATTGATGATTTTGGAACAGGTTATTCATCGCTGGCTCAGATAAAGAATTTCCCGATCGATACGCTGAAAGTGGATCGATCCTTTATCCGCAATCTTCCGCAGGACTCCGACAACAAAGCCATCACCGAAGCAATCATCATTATGGGCAAAAACCTGAGCCTTACCGTTGTGGCTGAAGGCGTGGAGACGAAGGAGCAGGAAAATTTTCTGAAGGATCAAGTCTGCGATGAAATGCAGGGTTTCTATTTCAGCAAGCCGATCAGTCCGGACGGATTTGCGGATCTTCTCCGTAAACACTCCGGTCTTGCAACGGAATCCATTTGTAAATCATGATGTTTTGAAAACTTATTTTGCTTTCCCAGGCATCAGCTCCGCGCCAGACTTTCCTCCAGCGCAGAAATGTCCACGGCTCCCTTATCGTTGACGTTGGTTTTAAATTGCCTGACGCCCTGAGCAACCGCATGGATCTTTGCGGGAGAAGCAATTGCGCAAACGTTCATGTCGGATAGTTTCTCGATATCCGACGACAAAAAATCAAAGGTCCCCGTCACCGCAGCTTCCACAATATCCGATGTGACCAAGTTCAAACGTCCCTCTCCATAAAGTTCAAAGGCGAAATCTTTCAGCGCCATACTGTCCACAACGTTAGCGACGGTATAAGCAACGTTATAGATTTTGTCGTAATTGATATCGGCAACAGGGCCCAATCCGAACAGCAGAAGTATTTCCGCCCCGATTCTGCCGGGAAAAGGAATAATTGTTTTTTCATCAAAACGGCCGCTGATTCTTCCGCGTTTGATTTCCCGGGAAATCATCCCGTTGAGACGCCAGTCAATAAATCCGCCGATGCCGCGTGGCGGTTTTTCATCCGCAAAGATCCCCAGCACCAGACATTTATGTTTTGGCAGATCGGGATTTTCTGTCGAGAGACTTAGCTGCATTATTTTTATTTAATTTCAAATTGAGAGCATCGAGGATGCCGTTGATGAAAGAACCGGAGTTTTCCGAGCCGAACGTTTTCCCCAGATCGACGGCTTCGTTCAGGGTGACTTTCGGCGGGATGTCATCACAGTAGAGAAATTCAAATACAGCCAGGCGTAAAATACTGATATCAACGCGGGACATCCGTCCCAGCGACCAGTTATCCGAACAACCGGCAATCAGCTTGTCCAGTTCCTCTTTGTGTTCGCATGTTCCCTGCACCAGAAATTCTGCAAATTCTTTGGCTGTTTTGGGAGCGACAAAATTACCCCAGAAAAGCTTCAAGGCCTCCTGTTCATCAATATTCACAAAATTAAGACTGTACAGAACCTGTAAGGCAATTTCTCTCGCCTTTCTCCGCCCGCGCATTTAATTATCAACCCTCAAAGAACGTGTCATCACGATGCTGTATTATGATCTAACAGACCTTCGATTTTATTTAAATCTTCTTGAATAAATCCACCATCTCTATCGCTGTCATTGCCGCATCGGCTCCTTTATTGCCCGACTTGGTTCCCGCGCGCTCGATAGCCTGTTCAATGGTATCGGTTGTCAGAACGCCGAAAACCACAGGCACTTCCGTGTCCAGACCGACAACGGCAATTCCTTTGGATACCTCGGCGCTGATGTATTCAAAGTGTGGCGTGGCGCCGCGAATGATCGCGCCCAGACAAATGACGGCGTCAAAACGTTTGCTTTTGGCCAGCTTTTTCGCGGTCAGCGGTAATTCAAAAGAACCGGGAACTTTGTAAATAACAATATCTTTATCTTCCGCGCCGGCCCTGATCAGAGCGTCAATGGTTCCTTCGATTAATCTGCCGCAAATAAAATCGTTAAAACGGCTGGCCACAATGCCAAACTTCATTCCTTTGGCGACAATTTTTCCCTCAATTATTTTCGGCATAGTTTATTACCATCCTTATGTTTAATGTTTTATTCATCCTTCCGTAAAAATTTCCGCGCTGATATTAAAACCGGATTCCCGCCTGTGCGGAAAAGACCGGTGGAAATTGTTTATATCTTCAAAAGATGTCCCATCTTTTTTTTCTTCGTTTTCATGTAATGAAGGTTGTTTTCATTGGGATCTATTTCGATGGGAACACGTTTGATGATCTCAATCCCGTAACCTTCCAGTCCGACTATTTTTTTCGGATTATTGGTCAGTAATCGCATCTTGCGCACACCCAGATCAGCCAGGATCTGCGCACCGATTCCATAATCTCTCAAATCCGGTTTAAATCCAAGTTCGATATTGGCTTCCACTGTATCCTTGCCCTCTTCCTGCAGAGCGTAAGCCTTGATTTTATTGACCAGACCAATTCCCCGGCCTTCCTGACGCATGTAAACGATTACGCCCTTGCCTTCTTTTTCCACCATGCTCATGGCGCGATGCAGCTGATCGCCGCAGTCACAGCGCTTGGAACCGAAAAGATCGCCGGTAAGACATTCTGAGTGGACCCTGACCAGCACTTCGTCATCTTCTTTGATGTCGCCTTTAACCAAAGCAATATGCTGCCAGTCATCCACCTCGTTTTCATAAACGATCATCTTAAATTCACCGCCGAAACAGGTCGGTATCGTCGCTTCCGCCATTCTTCTGATGAGCGATTCGTTCTGCATGCGATAATCAATGAGATCGGCAATCGTGACAATTTTCAATTTATGTTCGCGGGCAAAAATTTCCAGATCCGGCATTCTGGCCATCGTGCCGTCGTCTTTCATGATCTCACAAATCACACCGGCCGGCGTCAAACCGGCCAGACGGCACAGATCAACCGAACCCTCCGTCTGTCCCGTACGCACCAAAACGCCGCCTTTTTTGGCGCGAATGGGAAAAACATGTCCGGGACTGACCAAATCCTCCGGCTTGGCCAGCGGATTCACCGCGGCCTGAATAGTCGTCGCCCGGTCGGCGGCGGAAATGCCGGTTGTCACGCCGTGTCGCGCTTCAATGGAAATGGTAAACGCGGTGCCGAAACGGGCCTGATTATCCTGAACCATTTGTTTTAAGTTAAGTTTATCCGCCGTTTCTTCATTAAGGGTTAAACATATCAAACCGCGGCCGTAACGGGCCATGAAGTTGATGGTTTTGGCCGTGGCGAACTGAGCCGCCATGCAGATATCGCCTTCATTTTCGCGGTCTTCATCATCAACGAGAATAATCATTTTCCCGTTTTTGATATCTTCAATTGCTTCCTGAATCGTGCTGATTGCCATGTGATTATCCTTACATCTTAAAAACCATGTTTTGCCAGAAAATCCTTATCGATTCCCCGGTTCGTTTGCAATAATTTTTCCACATACTTGCCTAAAATATCCGTCTCAATATTCACCAGATCTTCTTCTTTCCGGGTCACCAGCGTGGTATTGGCCGCCGTATGCGGGATAATATTAACATAAAAACGGCTTTTTTCAAGTTTGTTCACGGTCAGGCTGATGCCGTCGACGGCGACCGAACCTTTTTCCACAATATAACGGGCGACATTTTCTTTCATTTCCACGGCCAGAATCAACGATCCCGATTTCTGAGTTCGAGAAAGTACTCTGCCTGTAGCATCGACATGTCCCAGAACAAAATGACCGCCGACAAAACCGCCGACCCGCAGAGATTTTTCCAGATTAACCTTATGTCCCGACTGTAGCAATTTCAACGTGGTTCGGGAAAGCGTCTCCGCGGAAACATCCGCCTGAAAATTATTTTGCTGCAGGGAGGTCACCGTGAGACAGGTCCCGTTCACGGCAATACTGTCGCCGATGGAAACTTCCGCCAGGCTTATGCCTGTTTCAATTTCCAGAACGGCGTCTGCGCCCTTCATTGTCAAACGTTTTACCTTGCCCTGTCCTTCTACGATTCCGGTAAACATATCTATTTTTTACCCTTGCTCAACAAATCTTTCAGCTCGGACATAAACTCACCGACGTCGCGGAACTGCCGGTAAACCGATGCAAACCTCACATAGGCAACACCATCGAAATTTTTCAACTCGCTCATGATCTTTTCTCCAATAACCGTGGACGAGATTTCTTCGGCCTGCATTTCCTGACAGGCCTGTTCAACATTTTCGACAAGTTTATCAATCGCCTCCATGCTGATCGGCCGTTTCTCGCAGGCTTTTTTCAAACCGTTTAATATTTTTTGCCGGTCAAACTGCTCGCGACGCCCGTCTTTCTTGACCACCATGGGCAGAACATCTTCCACATATTCATAGGTGGTAAAGCGCTTGGTGCACCCCAGACATTCCCGGCGGCGGCGGACGGCTTTGCCGTCTTTGCTGATTCGGGAATCGATCACCTTATTTTCCGTATGACCGCAAAAAGGACATTTCATGATGATGTCACCTTATGTTGTTAAAGTTGCTCTACGCCGATCCCCGCTTCTTTGAGCATCTCAGCGGCCAGTTGATCGTGATAGCCGTCGCGGATGACGACACGGCTAATCCCGGCATTAATGATCATCTTGGCGCAAATGACACAGGGATGGTTCGTGCAATACAGCGTTGACCCTTTGGTGCTGACACCGTGAAGCGCCGCCTGAATAATCGCGTTTTGTTCCGCATGCAGTCCGCGACACAGTTCATGACGCTCCCCGGACGGAACGTTGAGTTGTTCGCGCAGGCAGCCGATATCCAGGCAATGATGCAACTTGGACGGAGCGCCGTTATAACCGGTGGCCAGAATACGGCTGTCGCGCACCAGCCCCGCACCCACCGATCTCCGGCAACAGGTGCTCCGTCTGGATACAAGTTCGACAATATCCAGAAAATAATTGTCCCAATCCGGCCTTTTTCTCTTTTTCTCCTGCGCACCGGATGCCGATGATTTTTTTACAGCCATAATGATTTACCACGGGAAAAATTTCCCGTTCCGGTTTCGGTTAAAGATTTCTAATCCGGTCCTGATACAGAGGAAAGCGATCGCAAAGTGCTTTGACCTTTTCCGCGATGGCCTTATTTTTCTGCTCATTATTGATGTCTTTGATCACATCAGCGATGTAAGAGGCTATCAGACGCATTTCGTTTTCCTTCATGCCTCGGGTGGTCACGGCGGGAGTGCCGATTCTGATGCCGCTGGTAACCTGAGGACTCTTTGTATCAAAGGGAATGCCGTTTTTGTTGACGGTAATCGAGGCGCGATCCAGCGCTTCCTGAGCGTCCTTGCCCGTAACATTTTTGTCGGTTAAATCAACCAGCATCAAATGATTGTCCGTTCCTCCGGAAACAAGCCGGAATCCGTTATTCTTCAATTCGTCCGCCATGGCCTGGGCGTTTTTAATGATCTGCTGTTGATAGGTCTTGAATGCCGGCTGCAGGGCTTCTTTAAAAGCAACGGCTTTGGCGGCAATCACATGCATTAAAGGACCGCCCTGCATGCCGGGGAAAACCCGGCTGTTGAGTGTCTTGGCGTAGGCTTCCTTACACATCACGACACCGCCGCGCGGGCCGCGCAGCGTTTTATGCGTTGTTGTGGTGACAAATTCACAAACCGGGACCGGAGAAGGATGCAATTCGGTGCAAACCAGACCGGCGATATGCGCGATATCCGCCATAATCACGGCGCCGACTTCATCGGCGATTTTACGGAATTTATCAAAATCGATGGTTCGCGGATAAGCACTGGCGCCGACGATAATCATTTTGGGCTTGTGTTCTTTGGCCAGTTTTTCCACTTCGTCAAAATCAATGGTTTCTGTTTCCCGGTGCACACCGTAGGGCACAATCTTATAAAACTTGCCCGAAAAATTGGCCGGGCTGCCGTGAGACAGGTGCCCGCCGTGAGACAGGTTCATTCCCAGAATGGTGTCGCCCGGCTGCGCGACAGCAAAATACACCGCCATATTCGCCTGTGTTCCCGAATGCGGCTGAACATTCACATGATCGGCTCCGAAAAGTTTTTTGCAGCGCTCAATCGCCAGACTTTCCACAATATCCACGTATTCGCAACCGCCGTAATAACGCTTTCCCGGATAACCTTCGGCGTATTTGTTGGTCATCACCGAGCCTTGAGCTTCCAGCACCGCTTCGCTGACAAAATTCTCGGATGCAATCAATTCAATTTTACCCGCCTGCCGGCGTGTTTCCAGATCAATGGCCTGCAGAACTTCCAAATCAACTTTCTCTAAAAAAGACATGAAAATATTGTTCTCCTTCATTCTTAAATTCTACTTATTGCATCGTCCCCTTCGCCCTGCTCAGAGGATCGTTTCCAACAGCCAGAGGCTGTTGGATAGTGCGACTGGCGCTTCCTATAGTCAGCAAGTCTCACTACGCTTCTGAAATTTGGGACTCATTAAATTTTTTAAATACCAGAACGGCGTTGACACCGCCAAAACCAAATGTGTTGGACATGGCCGTACTGATGGCTTTGTGTCGTGCAACGTTTGGAACATAATCCAGATCACATTCTTCGCCGGAATGGTCGAGATTGATCGTCGGCGGAATAATCTTTTCGTGCAATGCCTTCACGGCAAAAATCGCTTCCACGCCTCCCGTAGCGCCCAGCATATGGCCGGTCATGGATTTCGTGGAACTGACCATCAGCTTTTTCGCGTGTTCGCCGAAGAGAGATTTTATCGCTTGTGTCTCATACAAATCGTTCAGCGGTGTTGATGTGCCGTGAGCATTGATATAGTCAATTTCTTCAGGATTTAATCCGGAATCGTTGATCGCAACCCGCATGCTGCGGGCAGCCCCTTCATGACCGGGAGGCGGAGCGGCCATATGGAATGCATCGGACGTGCATCCGTAACCGGCGAGCTCCGCATAAATATGCGCGCCGCGATTCAGGGCAAACGATAATTCCTCGAGAATCATGATGCCGCACCCTTCACCGATGATGAACCCGTCGCGATCCTTGTCAAACGGACGGCTGGCCCGTTGCGGTTCCTCATTTCTTACGGAAAGAGCCCTCATGGAGCCAAAGCCGCCGACGGCCAGTTGCGTAACCGCCGCTTCGGTACCGCCGGTAATCATAACATCGGCGTCGCCATGCGCAATGGTTTTGTAAGCGTCTCCGATGGCCGACGTTCCCGCGGCACAGGCCGTCACGGCGCAATTGATGGGACCTTTGGCTCCGAATCTGATGGATACATGGCCGGACGCAAGATTGGCCAGGATGGCCGGCACGGCAAAAGGAGAAATTTTTCGGGGACCGGCATTTAAAAGGTTCTGGTATTCTTCTTCCAATGTGGCAAGACCGCCGATGGCCGAACCGATGATCACGCCGGTGCGTTCGGCAAATTCGGACCCGACCGCCAATCGAGCGTCGGCCAGAGCCATTTCCGCGGCGGCCAGAGCATAAAGAATGAAAGCGTCGTACCGACGAACTTCCTGCTTACTGACATATTGCAGGGGATCAAAATTTTTTACTTCAGCGGCAATTCTGGTTTTATAAGCACTGCTGTCAAACTTGGTAATCGGGCCTACGCCCGACTTGCCAGCAATCGCAGCCTCCCATGTTTCACTTAATGAATTTCCCAGGGGGGTTAACGCTCCAAGACCTGTTACTACAACACGCCTTTTCATGGGATTTAATCCTGCACGGCTTATTTTATTGAACGCCTTTCTGTTTCAGAAAATCCACCACGTCTTGAATTGTGGCAATTTTTTCCAATTCTTCATCAGCTATTTCTATACCAAACGCTTCTTCCATTTCCATAAGCAGTTCGACGATGTCTAGCGAATCCGCACCCAGATCATCAATGAAAGACGCCTCTAGAACACATTCTTCTTTTGTTACATCAAGTTGCTCGACGATAATGTTGATAACTTTTTCTTCTAACGTCATGCAAATCCTCCTCAAGTCTTTGATTGCTTAGCCGATTATATCAATTTGGACTTCTCGTAATTGTCGCTCGGGGTAATTCTTTCTTTTCAAAAAGATAAAAGAAGATTTTTAAGACCAATTGATTATCAATATAGTTGTTTTTTACAGTACGATTTAATCGTTCTTTTCCGCTTTCCTGTACTCTCTTCCCTTGTAGGTTTCACAGGTCGGGCAGATGCGATGAGGCAGCTTCGGCTCATTGCACTGCGGGCACAAAGAAATTGAAGGGGCTTTCAAAAAATCATTCGCCCTTCGCTGATTACGTCTTGTTTTAGAATGTCTCTTTACTGGATTTGGCATAATTCACCCTTTTCTATAATTAATTTTTTATTGTAAAATTTTTCAAAACAGCCATCCGGCTGTCTACAAAACCGGTTTTGCAATTGCAGGACGTCGCGTTCAAATTGGCGCCGCATTGCTGACACAACCCCTTACATTCGTCATGACAAAGCACCTTAATCGGTATTTGCAAAATAATCTGTTCACAAATTATGGGAGTAAGGTCGATAAAATCTCCCTGATAATAACTCACTTCCAATTCTTCCGGCTTAAGCTCCAATTCCTCTTTTTTTTCTGCTTTTGCGGGAAGCAACGTATAAGCAAAATCGCTACCGATTTTAACTTGTGTATTTTCCAAGCAGCGGCTGCAGCAAATATTAATGAAAGCGGAAAACAAACCTTTGATAAAAACAGTGCCCGACGTCTTGGTAATCAGACAGTCAACATCAATTTTTTCCAATGAAAAATCAGGCGCTTCGCCGTGCTGAAAACACGTTTTGAACCAAGCGTCACCTTCAGAAAAAACAAAATGGTGTCCCTCCTCCGGAATCAGAAAAACGTTAATTTTCAAAGAATTAGCCATAAAAAAGCCTGCTGCCTAAAAAATGTCCCTAAATTAACCTTGCGAGTAAATTATAAAATCATTTTAATGTCAAGTACAATTTATTTCTTTAGATGATGAATTAACTCGCTGATATTATATTCGATTTTAAATTTCAGGCCCCTTTCCCGGAACTATTTTACACGCAAATTTTCAAGATGCTTGACAAAAGGTCTCTCTCAATCCTATAAGGCTGGAAAAAAGCAGGAAAAAATTATGAAGAAAATCAGAACTCGTTTCGCACCGTCGCCAACAGGCTTTTTACATATCGGCGGGGCAAGAACCGCCCTTTTCAACTGGCTTTATGCGCGTCATCATGGTGGGGAATTCGTTCTCCGAATTGAGGATACGGATCAGCAGCGTTCTACCGACGAATCAACAAAAGCCATCTTGGATGCCATGAGTTGGTTGGGATTAAACTGTGACGAAGGTCCTTATTTTCAGGCGCAGCGCGTCGATCTGCATAGAGAGATGGTTCAGAAATTAATCAGGGAGGGCAAAGCCTACTACTGCACCTGCACATCGGAAGAATTGGAAGAAAAAAGAAAGCAGGCTCTGGCGACGGGCAAGAAACCGAAATACGATGGTACCTGTCGGGACAAAAATCTAACGAAAACCGCGGGCAGTGTTGTACGTTTTCGCGGACAGCAAACGGGCGTGACGGTTGTGGAAGACCTCATCAAAGGCAACATCGTATTCAATAATGAAGAGCTGGACGATTTGATTATCGAACGCGGCGACGGATATCCCACGTACAATTTCGCCGTTGTTATCGATGACGCGTTGATGAATATCACGCATGTCATCCGCGGCGATGATCATGTCAACAACACTCCCCGCCAGATTCTGCTCTATCAGGCGCTGGACTTTGATGTGCCCAAATTCGCCCATGTCCCCATGATTCTGGGAAGCGATAAAACGCGTTTGAGCAAACGTCACGGCGCTACGTCGGTCATGGCCTACAAGGACATGGGATTTCTGCCGGAAGCGCTCGTAAATTATCTGGTGCGTCTCGGCTGGGCCCACGGAGATCAGGAAATATTTTCGTCTAAAGATCTGATTGAATTCTTCGATCTGGATGCCGTCGGGAAATCACCCGCCGTTTTTAATCCCGATAAACTTCTCTGGCTCAACGCACACTATATTAAGGAAGCGTCTCCAGAGCGTTTGATGGAAGAAATGAAAACGCTGTGGCCCGCAGAAGCAAAAACTGCGGATTCATTTTTTGTTCAAAAAGTGATCACCGATTTGCAAACGAGGGTTAAGACGCTCACAGAGCTGGCCGGCGCAGCCGATTTCTATTTTACCGACGAAATGAAGTATGACGAGCAAGCAGCTCAGAAATTCTTGACGCCTGATGTCGAGCCCCATTTGAAAGCCCTTGTTGAATTGATCGTTACCGTACAGGATTTCAGTAAAAAAGGGCTCGAAGAATTTTTCATGAATTTCACCCAGGAAAGAAACATAAAATTCAAGCTCATCGCTCAACCGCTGCGCGTGGCGTTGACCGGTAAAACAGTGAGTCCGGGCATTGATGAAATCATGGTAACGCTGGGCAAGGATCGTGTCATTAAGAAAATAAACAATGCAATACAATACATTGCTTCACGCGTTTAAATATTTATCCCTGTCTTATGTTAGTCCGGGATAAATCCAATTTTACCTTGACATTTACCTGCTGATTCAATAGATACTTTACGCTCGACAGCGCGTGGAAACAAGCTTACCGCCGGAATCATTCAACTGAAGCTATTGAATTTATTCCCGTCCAGGCGCATCATAATTGGTCCCATCGTCTAGTGGTTAGGACGCTGGCCTCTCACGCCGGAAACCGGGGTTCAACTCCCCGTGGGACTACCAAAATTAAATCAAATACTTACAACGATATTTCCTCGCGTAAAATGACAATACCAAAGTCATTTCCAACCCCATTTCCAACCCCAAAGCCTCAAAACGGCCTTTTTCATGGTTTAAAGGATAGTCTTACGGATATAGTAATATAAGAATTGAATTGATAAGAACTTGCTTTTAGTTGACGGCAGTATAAGAAACGCACTCTTGTGTGTCAAGAATATTTTAGCACAAGATGTGGGGTGCGGCACAAGTGACTGCGCTGAAGGCACATTCC
>Ga0208459_1001319_pt1 | contig 23915 bp, 16 predicted proteins | sample AD_UKC087_MetaG_FD_184433 | JGI IMG/M metagenome (GOLD analysis project Ga0208459, IMG submission 184433) | Active sludge microbial communities of municipal wastewater-treating anaerobic digesters from USA - AD_UKC087_MetaG (SPAdes) (version 2) | ecosystem: Engineered > Bioreactor > Anaerobic >... | reverse complement strand
CTGATCGTCAACCGACCCAGGTTTGGTCGCAGTGGTCCCAGCACCCGCGCCAGCACCCGCACCCGCACCGTCGACCTCGGCCAGCGCCGCAGCAATCTGATCGTCAACCGACCCAGGTTTGGTTCCGGCACCCTCACCCGCGCCATCAACCTCGGCCAGTGCCGCAGCAATCTGATCGTCAACCGACCCGCGAGCCGCCGGCTCCCCACCGGCACCACGCCCCGCGCCCGCGTCGGCCATCTCGACCACTTCAACGCCCGACTGGGCTCGGCGCATCTCGGCCAGCGTGTCCGCGTCGATATTCTGCAGCGTCATGCCGGCGATCATCGCGTACACGATCAACGGAAGGCTGGGTGGAAACAGGATTCCACGACTGCCCGACGACGTCAAAAGTCCAATCGAGAACCTCTGCGGGTAGCCGTCCTTTAACAACGCGGGAAGCAACAAACCGCCCAGCGCCACGATCGTCACGCCGGAAGCACCGGTAAAAGCAGTGAAAACCGCGCACGTCACCAGCGCCACGATTGCCAGTCCACCTGGCAGCCACCCCAGAGCCGCTCGTGATATCCTGACCAGCCTTTCCGGCGCGCGGCTTTCCGCAAGCAGGTATCCCGTCAGCGTAAACAATGGAATCGCCAGATAAATCGGATTCCCCGCAACCTGTCGATAAAACGACGCGAAGTACAGCTCAAGCTGGTTGCCAGACGCGGCATAACCGCTCAGAGCGCCGGCCCCGAGCACCAGAAACAGGGGAAGGCCCAGCAGAGCGAGCAAGCCAAGGATTGCTACCACGATCATTGTCATGACGCGCCTCCTTCACCTGCATGCACCGTTTCGTCGGCATCCTCTTTGACCGGAGCACCCATCGCGGCCTGCTTTTGCGCATCCTGCCCCTCCTTGCCGGGGCTTGTGTGCCCGGTCGCTGCGTAAACGGCCGAGAACAACATATGAATCGCTATCAGAGCCAGCCCGACAGGGATGATCGATGCGGCAATCCACCCGGGAATCCCAATCGTCTTTTCCCCGAACGTGAATGAAATAGCGATGTCGCCATCCTTCAGAAGACTCTGCTCGGACGTGAAGACGTACGATATCGCGCTTTGCAGCAGAACAAGGGTCATCACCGCGCCGATGATCCAGACCACGGTCATGATCACCCTGCCCCACCATCCGTGCAGGAAACGAGTCAGGATGTCCACGTTGATATGCCGCCCCTGGTGCGCCGCAACCGCCCCACCCGCGAAGCCGACCCAGATCACGAGGAACCGCGCGGCCTCTTCAAGCTGAATCACCGGCGCTCCGACCAGCTTCAGAATGACGTGAGTCGTCGTCAGCAGCAGCATCGCGGCCACCACAAACACAATCAACCACGTTTCGACGCGGGCCAGTCCCCGATCGACCTTCTTGATGATTTCGATGATTGAATTCACGATTTGACCTGATTATGGGATGCCATCAGCGGCAGTTGACCGTTCGGTCAGGACCGTGACCTACTTGCAGGTCTTTACAACCGAACGGAAGTCCTCGAGGTCCTTCCGCGAGAAAATCTTGCCAACCAGACGATCCGCGGCCTCGGCTCCCTTCTTCGAGAAACCGGCACGCTCGCTGGGGCTGATCGAGAACACCTTCACCCCGCCCTTGACCTTGAGCACATCGATCGCCTTCATGTTTTCGTCACGAGCCCGAAGCGTAAGCGACGAAAGCACGCTGCGCGAGGTCTTCATCAGAACTTCCTGATCCGCCGGGGAAATCTTGTCCCAGACTTCCTTCTTCAAGAGCACCGCCCCTGCGCCGTTGACCACGGGCACGTCAACCATGTTCGGAGCCTTGGAATGCCACCCAAGGCCGGTCAGCGCGGCCGGTGAAATGTAAACGGTGTCGATAATCCCGCTCTGAAGCGACATGTAGACATCCTGAAGAGCCAGGGGCACCGGCTTGAGGCCAAACACCTCGAAGATCGCGCGGGCGAGTTCGTCGGCGCCCCACACCCACGGTTTCGTCTTGCCCATATCGGCGGTCGACTGAATCTGCTTGGCACTGAACACGTAAATCAGGCCCTGCTCAGCCCAACCCAGGTTAATGTAACCGGCCTTTTCAAAGTCCGCCTCGAAGCCTGGCAGCATCTTGCCCAGAACACAGTCAATGTGCCTGGAATTCTCAAAAACGAATGGCAGCTCCATCAATCTGGTGCGCGGGGCGATCGCTCCAATGCCAACACCTGTGAAGGCCGCCGCCTGAACCTGCCCAAACTTCATCTTGTCGATGACCTGCTTGTCGTCGCCAAGAACACTGCCGCCAAAAATCTTTATTTTTACGCGACCTTCCGTCAGCTTTTCGACAACCGTCCCGATCTTGCTGAGTTCCTTGAACCACAGCGAGCCGTTAGGGGCGGATGTAGCCATCTTGATAACAACGGGCTCAGCGGACGCGACACTGTGTCCAGCCAGAACGGTGCCCGCTGTCACAAACGCGAACAGTGCGAGCGTGGAAAACCCTTTTACAAAAATCCGTGTCAAACCCTTCATGTCCAATGCCTCCCGAAAAATCGGCTCCAGCCGACGCCAGTTTGGAAGCCTGGTTCCACGGTCACCATGGACCAGGAACCAGAGGGTTCGGCCCGCGACGACAACCAGTCGGGCGGAACCGAACAAGCAATGTTACAGAAACAGGTCATCCACCTTCTCAAGCAGCTGCGCTGCCTGGTGCTTGGCGGCCATCGTAACAAGGAACAACGACGGTTCGAGGTCGTCCGGCGCCGCAAGAACCTCGGCGAGGGTTGTCTCGAACAGCGAACGATCCTGGACCTGCACGCAGTAGGTCCGGGCAAAGTAGACCCTGGCGATCAGAAACTTGTTGTCGGAAAGCTCAAACGCCCGGTTGAAGTGCGCAAGGGACAGGTCGGGTCGCCCCCCGATGTTGGTTCCAAGGGTGCCATAGTAGACGCCCATGAACATCTCAGGCCCCCCGAAAAAGAAACCTGGGTTCAATTCCAGGGCCCTTGAAACAAAGGTCAGAACACGACTCAGGTTTGCCATTGCCGCGACATCGTCGAGGTTCAGATTCATATGCGAACCAAGGCAAAGCCCTGCCCAGAAGATCGGCCCGACAGAGTCGGCGTCCTCGCGCGCCAGGACTTCCCGCAGCTTCTCTTCGCCCGAAAACGCAAGGGCCTCGTCCAGGTCCGGCACCTTGTGTTTCAACGCCCTGATCGCGTAGTCATAACCCTTCAGGTACAGGTATGAAGCCCACTCCGGGTCCTCGCCCTCAATCATCAGCATCGAAAATCCGCAATTCATCTCGGCGGCGCGAACCAGCAGGTCGTAGTTTTCGGGCGAACTGACGATGAAACCATCAAGCAGCTTCAACAGCGCCGGAGCTGCCTCGCGTGCATGGCGAACACTCTTCTCGCGGTAGAACGACTGCTTCTGATCGTCCATCGTTGCGGTCATGTTATCGGCGACGATCTTGTTGATCTGGCAGCCCGTCAAGCCGAACACTGCAACCATGAGCACGATAAACAGGCGAAAAGCGGACATATCCGACCTCCGCGAGACTGACGGCATGCTACAACCGGCGCTGACCTCCGTCAAAGCACAGCGCGTCATGCGTCATCCCTGTTCAATCTCCGTTACTCAATATCATACCGCGCAAAAACCATGCTGAAAGTGGCACGGCCCTGCGTAGCCGACCTGAGTTCGGTGGAGTACCCGAACATCCTGTCGATCGGAGCGTCAGCCTCGATTATCTTGGTCATGCCCCGCTCTTCCATATTGGTGACAGCGCCGCGCCTGGCCTGCAACGACGCGACAACATCGCCCATGCAATCTGACGGGCAGACCACTGTGACCCGGCCGATCGGGGCCATTCTGGCAGGGCCTGCCTGTCCGCAAACCTCACGCACAGCGTTCATAGCCGCGATCTTAACCACGGTTTCCGTGAACTGGCTGCCTTCCCTCTGTTCGACCGATGTTACCAAGGCACGGATATCGGTCATAGAGTATCCGTGCAGAACGCCGCCCTGCATGGCTTCGGTCACGCCCACGACAGCCGCCTGCTGAATGGCCGGCGTTGCCATGATTCCCGGCGCGACTGTGCAGGACACTCCTGAACCGCGCGCGCCAGGTTCCACGGTGAGCCCGACCCCGGCGAAAACCTTGACGTCATCGTTACTGATGTCGCACTCACCACGGCCGGAGGCGCCAATCGTGATGGTTTCTGCGTACACGACCTGGGGACGGCCGACACGCACGGAAAGACCAAAATCGCGTCTCAGGCGGTCCGCGATGATGTCCAGATGAAGCTCACCCATGCCGGACATCAGCATCTGGCCGGTTCCTTCGTCCTCGCGGTACCTGAAGGTCGGGTCCTCATCGGCGATCCTGGCGAGTGTTTCGGACAGCTTATCGCGGTCCGACTGAACGTCCGGCTCGATCGCCATGCTTATGACCGGTTCATATGCACTGATCCGTTCAAGAACGACCTGGTTGTCGGCGTCGCAGATGGTGTCACCCGTGCCGATATCCTTCAAACCCATGACGGAGAAGACGTTGCCGGCGCTAATCGACTCCATGCGGATACGTTCGCGGGCATGCATCATGAAAAGTCGCGACAGGCGTTCCTTCTTACCCTTCGCGGGATTATAAACCTCGGTCTTCTCGTCGACGGTTCCGGAGTAGAGGCGAATATAGGCCAGACGTCTGCCATCCTCGGCAATCTGAACCTTGAAAACCAGACCGCAAAGAGAACCTTTGGGGTCATGAGCGAACTCGACAGGCGCGCCGGTCCGCGGATTGGTGCCGACGACCGGGGGAATATCCCTGGGTGAAGGCAGATAGTCGCAGATGGCGTCCAGCAGTGGCGGAATGCCCTTGTTTCTCAAGGCGGACCCGCACAAAACCGGTACAACGCTTCCAGACAGAGTGACGCGACGAATGCCCGCGCGAAGCTCATCGATCGGGACTTCCTCGCCCATCAGGTACCTGTCGCCAATGGACTCGTCAAAATCGGCAACGGCTGAGAGCAGTTCCTCCCGCATAACGGCCGCTTCGTCGGCGATGTCGGATGGCACCGAGTCGAGCAGCGTGGTCTCGCCCGGGTCATCGCCGTCCCACACCATCGCCTTCATTTCGAGGAGATCCACGACACCCCTGAAATCGCCTTCCGCACCGATCGGTATCTGAATCGGCACAATCCGCTGTGGAAAGCGTGCGCGCATCGACTCAATGGCCTTCTCAAAATCCGCCCCTACACGATCCAGCTTGTTGATGAAGGCAACGCGAGGCACATTGTATCGATCGGCCTGGTGCCAGACGGTCTCGGACTGAGGTTCGACGCCACTTACGCCGTCAAATACAACCACCGCGCCATCGAGGACGCGAAGTGAGCGCTCGACTTCGATGGTGAAGTCGACGTGCCCGGGGGTATCGATCACATGGATGTCGTGCCCCTTCCATTCAAAAGTGGTGACTGCGCTCGAGATGGTGATCCCGCGTTCCTGCTCCTGAACCATGAAGTCCATGACGGCGGCGCCATCATGAACCTCGCCAATTTTGTGTATCTTTCCGGTCACGTAGAGAAGTCGTTCGCTTACAGTGGTCTTGCCCGCGTCAATGTGGGCAATAACCCCGATGTTCCGGATACGATCCATGCCTTTTGGCTTGTCTTTCGAACCCATAATAGCTGGCATCACTTGAAAGGCGGGGGAATTATGCCACGGACCGCCACTGCGATAAACCCAAAGGTGACACTCGGAGCGTTACACGCTAGCATCTATCCGCCTTTACGGTGAATCCACGATGAACCAGGTTTGCGCCCTTTTGCCGTTTTCACTGCTTCTTTTGGCCCTGTCTTCCGGCATTTCCTGCTCGTCGCCCTCCCCCAGTCCCGACGCCACCTCCGACCTAACCCAGGTTTCCGATTCCGGGCTCGACGCATACACTCCGGACAGCGCCTCCGACCTAACCCAGGTTTCCGATTCTGAGTCCGATACGCTCGCAGCGGACAGCGCCTCCGACCTAACCCAGGTTTCCGATTCCGGTGATTCCGGAGAGGTCTACTGGGAGAATATCCCCTTCGAAAACGAGTACTTCGGGTTTGACCGTTCCAACTTCGAGCCAGTCTACGGCTGGATTCTGCTCGACAACGACCACGACAAGGTTCTGTCGGACATCGATGCCGCCGCAACGTACGGAGTCAATCACATTCAGCTGTCGCACGACATCATCATGGACATCGATGATTTGGTGGGCGACGATGCCGAAACACAGGCAAGGGTCAGGACAGTCAAAGATGCCGTGGAGAAGGCGCATGGACTTAACATGAAAGTCTACGTCTGGGCTCACGAGTTCCAGGCTGGGGACATCATTGTGTGTTACGGCCAGGATGGGCCAATCTGGAAAAGGCGTGCCGACGCATATCGAAAGGCTTTTGAGATGGTTCCCGATCTGGACGGCGTGATTCTGATGTTCGGCTCTGCCGGGGCCTCACCATGGTTCACGTTGTGTGACTGCGACTGGTGCACGGACACCTTCCCGGATCAGGAAAATGGCAATCCACCGCCTCAGGACGTCAGGATTCAGTTGGTTGTTGAGCAAGTGGGAGCCACGCTGAAGGATTTGGGCAAAGAGATGATCGTCCGAGTCTTCGCGCATGAGCCCGATGAAAATCCATGGCACGCCGACGGTCTGGCACGCTCCAGGAACGTGGAGTTCGTTTCAATGCACAAGTCCGAAGTGGGCGACTGGCAACCATACAACCCCCACGACCCCACACTGGGACAGGTTGGCAGACATCCTTCGATTCTCGAAATGGATGCGGCAGGCGAGTACTTCGGGCGCTCGGAGCTTCCGTTTGCGTCGCCTGCCTACTACCGTTACAGACTGAAGCATGCCTACGACCTGACCGCGATTGGAGCGGTGGCCAGGATTGCTCGAGGTTCTGACACGGCCCTCAACACTCCCAACGAAGTAAACCTCAGGGCGATCGCCGCCTGGATCTCGGACCAGTCAATCAGTATTGATGATGTCTGGCAGACATTCCTCCTGGACAAGTATCTGGCCGAACTGTCGCAGCCAAGTCAGGAAAGCAGATTGCTTCAGAAGATTCTCGAGTCATCTTTGACGGTCATGACAAAGACACACTACGTGTTGGGAATCTGGGCTCTTGAAAAAAGCTCCGACATTCCGTCCTCGCCTTCAGCAAGCGAGTTGGGCGGACGTGGAAACATGCCCAAATGGAACTCCGCATGGCAGGAAATCTACGACAGAGTAAAACAGCCCGACTACGAGACCGTGCTTCAGATTTTCAACGAAGGAACCGAGGGGGTCGAGGTTGCCGAATGGGCTTTCGACACCTTCATCCTATCGGAATGGAACATCGACCCAACCGTGGTTGAAGATTTGAGCCGCAGATTGAAGCACCAACTGGCGGCGGCAAAGGTATGGCGTTCCATCAAGCTTTATATCTTCGCCACCAGGGCTGCGGTTTATGACCCAGAAAACCAGCTCATTCTGAATAGTTTCGCGGCATGGGCGCTGGACGATCTTCTGACTGTCGCAGGGCAGATGGAAATGGACGGGCTTGAAGATGTCTCAGTATGCTCGCCGAGCCGTGTCCGAGGTTTTGTCAACGCGGCGCCCGACTTTCCAGACCTGACTCCAGTTGAACCTGATAGGACGACTCCTGGGCCAATATGGTTCACGGCAGTCAGTGATTCGACTATCGGCCTTCGCTTCGACGCATGCACCCAAGGCACATACGCGGTTGAGTACGGAACAGAATTCCCGGATTTCTCAGATGAGCATCTGATCGGGGTTCTTGAGCCTCCTCAGGGTGAATGCCAATCGGTCGAGGTTACCCTCGACGACTTGCAACCGGACACTCGTTACATCCTTCGACTTCGTCTGAGTCAGGACGACAGTTCGATCCGCCGTTCTGGCGACTTCTGGGAGATGACCCGCAACCACAAGAATTAACACCATTTCCACCAACCCAGGTTTAAAATTCCCGTCGTTCCTTCAACCAACCCAGGTTTCGATTTATCTAACCCAGGTTTCGATTTGTCTCGAGTTATCGCCCTGGCTACCCAACCCAGGTTTCCAGTATCTCGTCCAGTTTCTCGCTGATTGAGGACTGAACTCCTGACAGGACCGAAGACGACGCAGGTACTACAGAACGTAGCCGATCAAAACGAAGCCGCCGATAAGCAGAGCCATGAAAACAAGGGCAAAGATGTCGAAGTACTTTTCGATAAGACGCTTCATTGGTTCGCCGAACATGAAGAGCAAACCGGACACCAGAAAAAAGCGAAGCGCACGTCCGCATATGGAGGAAACCACAAGTGTCACGAAAGGAACCTTGAAGTAACCGCCAGCGATGGTGAAAACCTTGAACGGTATCGGAGTAAAGGCCGCAGTAAAGACTGCCATGAACGCATTTTTGTCGTACAGATCCTTAACCGACAGAAATACTGACTGCCCTTCCCCGCCATCGGGATACCTGTAGAAATTGAATCCATCCAGTGTGACGACCTGTGCTGCCTGTGAAGCAACGCCGTACCACGAATCCGCCCCGATAATCAGAGCTAGCAGACTGTTAACCGGCCCAAAAAATGATGAACCAATCCAGTACCCGAACATCGCCCCGAGAACGGATCCCAGCGTACACAATGCAGCCAGGTGAAATGCCTTTCGACGCCAGCCAAGCACCAGCGCGATCAACAGCACGTCAGGCGGAATTGGGAAAAACGACGATTCCGCAAAGGCAATGATGAACAGCGCCAGCCAGCCGTACGGGCTGCTTGCCCAGGACAGAACCCAGTCGTAGATGGCCCTGAGCGTCACAGACGGCCATTTGTACCAGGGGGCGTTTTTCAGCCTCTCACAATACCTGGGTTGTTTGTCACCCGCTGCAGGAGAGTCGGTCGCGGTCGGTTCGGCTTGATCCAGATTCTCACTTTCCATGAGGTTTTCCCCGAAGGTTTCGCGCGGCGAGTATCCTAGAATGAACGGAAGGATGCAACCACAAGCGTTTGCGCTCGATTTCTCAAGGCATCTCGACGATGGTGACCCCTTCACCACCTTCATCGCGACTTCCAGCGCGGTTTGACTTCACGTACTGGCTCCTGGACAGGTAATCCCGCACCGCCTTCCTCAGAGCCGATGTCCCCATTCCATGGATCACCATCAATGCCGGTTCCTGGTTCAGAATGGCGCTGTCGATCAGCTTCTCGACCGCCAGCATAGCCTCATCGACGCGCATCCCTCGCACATCGACGGTATTGTCGGGCGATCTGACAAACATCAGCGGCGCCTGCGCCTCCGCCAAATCAATCGTGGGAAGCGATTCACTTCCGCTGCTCCGCGATTTGATCATTCTGTCGCGCTCGCGTCCGGTCAGCGTTTTCTCTTTCGCGGGTTGCTTCTTTGGTGGTTTTCTCAGGTCCTCCAGCTTCGCCGACGTCTTCAGAAGCCCTATCTGCACCTCGACTTTCCTGCCTCCAGAAGAAACCTCGGTTACAATTCCCTCGGCTCGAAGCTTCACAACGAAGACCTTCTGTCCCACTGAAATCTCCGACGCAGTGAGCCTCTCGGCGGGAACGTCCCCAATCAGTTCGGCTTCTTTTTCAATTTCGCCAACAATTTCCGCCTTTTTCGTCTTTACCTCTTCGCGGCGTCTCACAATCATCTGCTCCCTCCTGGTCGCCTCGGCCCGCTCTGCCCTGACCTCGCGCCCTATTCTTTCAAGTTCATCTTCAAGCGCCTTCATCTTACGAAGAACATCCTGCCTCGCCTGGTAGACGAGACGGTCCGAGTCCTTTCGAAGACGCGTCAATTCTTCGGCGTACTTCTTTCTGTCCTCGATCAGTCTGGCCTTGAGATCCGCCGTGGCACTGCGCTCCGCGAGAAGCTCAGCGTTAAGGGAATTGGCCTTTGCCAGAGCCTCCTCAAGTTGTCTCTCCCGCTGCCCAGTCATCTCCATGGCTCGGTCCAGAATGCGCTGCGGGAATCCGACTGACTTCGCGACATGGAATGGATTGCTGTCTCCGACGACACCGTGCTCAATTCGATAAGTCGGCGCCATAGTCTGCTGGTCAACGCTGACTCGAACGTTCGAGAATCGCCTGTCGGCAACGGCCTCCCGTTTTAGCATGTCGTAGTGGGTAGCAACCAGGCATTCATGACCCGATTCCACCAGGTATTCAACAATAGCCGCGGCCAGCGCCTCGCCCTTACCCGGCTCGGTACCAGTGGCCAGTTCGTCGATCAGCACCAATGTTCGCCGGTCTCCGAGCTTCAGGATCTCCTCAACTCTGGCAAGCTGACCGGTAAAATTCGACACGGATCTGTCCATATCGGACGGATCTCCTATCACCGTAAAGATGTGGTCATACCAGGGAATTCGCGAGCCTTCCTCAACCGGTGGAAGAATGCCAAACTTGACCAAAAGGCAACAAAGCCCAACTGTCGAAAGCGTCACCGACTTTCCGCCCGCATTTGGGCCACTGATCACAACCGCGTGCCCCCCGCTGCCCCCAACCCAGGTTTCATTTTTGGAGCCATTCCGCACAGCAGGTTTCCCGGCCAAAGCCTTCTGACCGTCGCCAGCAGGTACTGAACTCTCAACGCCCTCTCCCCAGAAGTTCGGGGTCATATCAATGTCGATCGGCACTACCTGCCGAGTCGATTGCAGGGCAAGGATGGGATTGACAGCACCCTTCAAAACCAGATGTCCGTCATCTCCCACAATCTCCGGCGCCGCCACGCCAACACGGCCAAGCCGCCTGGCGAACTCTGCCCTTCCGACTATTGAGTCGGTTCGCCAGAGGGCGTCACACAAGGCAACAATTTCCCCTGAAAACCTTGCGATCAGTCTGGATCTGTCAGCCCTGACGGCCTGTTCCTCGACAGCAATCTCATCCGCTGCAACAGTGAGCGCGTTGTTGTCGTCAACAATCCTTGATGGTTCAACAAAGAAGGTGTGACCGGTCTGACTTGTTCCATGGATGATTCCGGGAACGAACCGATAATCCTCTGCCTTGACGGGGAGCACATAACGTCCCTCGCGCAGGGTGAAATAACTATCCTGAACGAAGCTCGCCACTTGCGAATCGCGAAGCATCTCTTCCACTGTCGACTTCACGCGTCGACTAATCTGCCTGACCTTCGCTCTAAGCTCGGCAAGCACGGGAGATGCATCATCGCTGATCGCCCCATCCTCCGTGAATGTGCTGGCAATTCTTTCCGCGACCGTTGACACGCTTCTGGTTGTCTCAAACAACTGGGCCAGGCGTGGAGCCCGCAACTTCAATTCAAAAATGTGAACGCGCACCGCCTCCGCCACCTGAAGCGTACGGGCGAACAGGATCAACTCTTCATTGCCGAGCACACCGCCTTTAACGACCTGTGCAATTTCCGCGTCCATTGCCGGAACGGGTTGCAGGTATTCCATCGCGTCGAACTGAAGAAGCCTGACAGCTTCTTCAACAATCGCAATCTCGCTGCGCCCATCATCAATTCGGGCAAGCGGATGACTATCGGTCACCATCTGCCGGCCACGGTCCGTTCTGCAGTAACCGGCCACGGCAGCAATCACTCGATTCAGTTGAAGGTCTCTAGCAGTTCTTGAGTTAACTGGGTTCAATGTATCCCTCCCACTTTGGCAGCACGATTTTAGCCCGGTCCCGGTGTTTGTCGACATCACGCAGATTCAAATCCAGAGGGGCCCTGTACATCCACCTAAGCGGCCTTGCCCCTCCAGACAGTTCCGAACCCAGGTTAAGTTTTCGGCAAGGTCTTCGGCATTCCTCCAGTGGGAAGTAGAACGGTTTTGTCGAACCCAGGTTTCGTTTATAGGTTCGCTTGAAGAGACGTTTTTGTCGAACCCAGGTTTCGGTTGCATTGCCTGGTTCATCCCCAAAACGCCCGTTCAGCCTCAAGGTAAAGACGCCTTGATATCTGCTGATGAAACAAGAGTCAATCAGACTCGAAGAAACTGGCATGTCGGTCGCTAGACAAATTATTCCGGCTTCAAGTTACATGGTCACGAGGCGCACCACTGGCCGCCAGTTCCTGCTCAAACCGGTTCCACTCGTAAAACAAACCTTTGGATATTGTCTGGGATACGCGGCAAACCGGTACAACGTCCGAATCCACGCCTACTGCGTTATGACAAACCACTACCACATTGTGCTCACAGACCCGGACGGTAGACTCCCGGATTTTCTGTCCTGGTTTAACGAATTCGTCGCGCGTGCACTCAATCGACTGTGGGACCGAGCCGAAAGCTTCTGGGCCCCAGGAAGCTACTCCGCGGTTCGTCTGGAAACGGCCGACGATGTAATCGAGAAGATGGTTTACACGCTGACAAATCCCGTAAAGGCTTTTCTGGTCATGAAGTCATCAAACTGGCCCGGCGCCAGCAGCAGGCTTGTGGCTTTTGACTCCAAAACGACCTTCAAGCGCCCATCCGTGTTTTTCTCCAGAAAGGGCGGCATGCCCGCGTCTTCCACTCTGCGCCTTGAAACTCCAATGCAGTTTGTAGGCGAGGAAACAGAACTAAGGGCTCAGATTAACGAACGAATTTCCGAGGTCGAGGCCGATTTCAAAAGAAGCGCACAGAAACAGCGAGCCTCCTTCGCTGGTGCAGGTGCTGTCCTGAAGGTCCAACACTTCGACAGACCCAGGACTCCCACCATTTCGAAGTCCATCAACCCTCATGTCGCCTCCAGGAACCCGATCGCCCTTAAGGTCGCCCTCCTTCGTCTGAAAGCCTTTCGACACGAATACATCCAAGCCCGGGAGCGCTTTAGGGCCGGTGATGCCTCGGTGATATTTCCATACGGAACGTTTGCCATGAGACGCTTCGCCCGGATTGAAGACGAGCCTCCGCCTGGAATCGATGAATGGCATCAGTAGGACTCGCAGTTAGCTAACCCCTAGCCCTTGTGGCATCTCGGCCTGCGAGGCGCCCCTGTCGACGGATGCTGTGGGCGCCCTGTCTTCACAGGTGCCCAATCTGATTTGTTCTGTTGCTGGAAGCTGCTTACTGCAGAACCATCACTTTAGCTATTTCTTCCATGCTGCCATCAGACAGAGGATCAATGCCGCCTGGGCATGCAGTCTGTTCTCGGCCTCGTCGAAGATGGCGCTGCGCGGATGATCGCAGACATCGTCGGTGACCTCTTCTCCCCTGTGGGCAGGGAGGCAGTGCATGAAGATCGCGTCCTTCTTGGCCTGGTTGAAGAGCTTCAGATTCACCTGGTAGTCGTGCAGATCAATCAGGCGCTGTTCCTTCTCGTGCTCAACACCCATCGAAACCCAAACGTCGGAGTAGATCACATCCGCGCCCTTCACCGCTTCAACCGGATCCTCGAAGACCTCGAAAGTTGCTCCGGTCTTCTTGCCAACCTTACGGCACCATGCGAGAACCTCTTTCGCCGGGTGGTATCCCTTCGGACACGCACAGTCAACCGAGACCCCGAGCAATGCTCCGCACTCCATCAAACTGTGGGTGACATTGTTGTTGGAGTCTCCCACGTAGACAACGCGCAGCCCCTCAAACTTGCCTTTGTGTTCAAGGATAGTGAGGTAGTCCGCAAGAGCCTGGCACGGATGTGCGTAGTCGGACAGACCGTTAATAACTGGCACTCCAGACTTCTCGGCCAGAGTCACGACGTCTTCGTGCTTGAAGACTCGCGCCATGATCACGTCGACCATTCGCCCGAGAACCTGGGCGGTGTCAGAGACCGTCTCGCCACGCCCGAGTTGAGTGTCCTTCGGAGAAAGGAACAGAGCGTGCCCGCCCATACGCGCCATCGCACTCTCAAAAGAAACCCGGGTTCGTGTAGAGGACTTCTCAAAGATCATCGCCATGTTCTTATTGTGCATGGCATCCCCGTAGCGCTCAGGGTTGGCCTTCATGTCTGCGGCCAACTGGAAAATTTCATCCAAGTCTTCCCTGCACAGATCCTTGATGGTCAGTAAGTGGCGAACCTTCATGTAACCCTCCAGAAAACGACGTTTACCCACCAGCGTCGGGACACTGTCGACCGCCGCACCAATACCACATGAGAGTGGATGGGGATGGATACCATATCACCGGGTTGAAAACAACCGCGCACCATGAACAGGACCCAGCCTATCTCTCCTGGAAGGTGATTCGATCTGCCAATCACAAGGATATCGAGGCGGGTTTTGGGGGCGGACTATGGACGGACTATGGAAACCTGGGTTGGATTTGGACGCGCCGGTTGTGGCAACGGATTACGGAAACCTGGGTTGGATTGTGAAGACCTGAATAGAGGGAACTATTGAATGGCGGAGGGCGTCATACATACGATCCGCGTCACAATCCGTGACAGACTCCCGTGACCGATACAAGTCATCTACCGCCGAGGGTGGAAACCAGAGAAGGCGCCGCGCTGACAAACAATCGAACAGCCACGACAATGATTACGACACCAAGAATTCGCAGTATCCAACGTGAGTCAACCTTTTCAGAAAGTCTCGCTCCGATCTGGGCGCCCGGGATTACCCCTGCCGCAAGCAGAACCAGACAGGTAAGCACTTCAGCAGAAAAATACTCGCCACGAACGAGATGAACCGTCACTCCGGTGAGCGATGTTATGGCCAGAATGAACTGCGACGTGGCAGTAGCGATGTGAACCGGAAAATTCAGAAGTCGACTCATCACCGGAACGTGAATGATCCCGCCTCCGATTCCAAGAACGCTTGATAGCAGGCCAACGACAGTACTGATACCAACCCCGGTTCCACGGTTGAATGAATAATCCCAGGTTTCTCCTTTTGCGTCAGTGAATCGGCGGTGATAGCGGCCGGGGCGAGTCCCCCCCGAGGCACTCTTCGTGCTGCCGGGCTTGGCAATCAAAAGCACTGATACAGCCAGCATGAAGAGTCCGAACGCAAGATTGAAGAACGCGCGAGGAATCATGTCTGAAAGATAGGCCCCGACCACTGCCCCCGGCATCGTGGCAAATGCAAACATCAGCCCGGATTGGTAGTCAATCCGACGTGTCCTGGCATAGCGGACACTTCCGGATGTCGAATTCAAAAAGATAATTGCAAGAGAAACGGCAGTGACAGTCTCCGGCCCAAAGTCAGGGTAGGCTATCAGCAGAACCGGCACGACCAGAAAACCACCACCGGCGCCGACAAATGTACCAAGGGCACCGGCAACAAGACCGACCGGAATCAGCCACAATAAAGAAACGACGTCCTGCAAAGCCTCTCCTCGAAGTCCTCCAGGCAGATTTTAAGCCTAACCGAACGAATGCCAACCAATATCGCTGATTGAATTCGGATACCTGGGTTCGATCCGCCTGAAACTGCTGAGCGGGGTTCGCCGGAGGAATCTTCTGGAATCCCGGTGTGTTATGCTGTCAGACCAAGCGATGATCAACAATGACAGGGCCGACGATTCGATGTGGGTAGGCCGGGCCGGCATGGTGCGTTGCCGACCCGGCCATCGTGATCAAGCCGGCGCTCGGTGGTCCGTTGGCGCTGGGGACATGCTATTACGAACGGGCGGCAAGCTTCTTGCCGCGAAATGAAATAAAAGTTAGCCTTGATATTGAAGAAACCTTTTGATCAATTGTTTCTAGCCACCAGGAGGACGTCTGATGTACCGAAAGGACGACGACGCGCCAGAAAACCCAAAGTCAGTCAACCTTGCAAGGATTGTCTTCAGGCTGCTGACAGACTCGCGGGGCATACTTGTTTCTGATCTGCTGGACGAGCTCAACATCAAAGAACGAACCCTCAGAAACTACAGGCAGATTCTTCAGGAGATGCCCGAGTTCATTGACTCCAGCGGATGTTCACTGGTTGGGATTGAAGGGCGTGGTATGGAGCGTCGTTTGATGCTCCGGCAGTCTGAAGATGGCGAGATGCCTGAGATCGCCTATGCAGTTAGATTCGCCTCATTGAACTACGCCAGGCAGACCTTCCAGTTCCTCGGGGATACCGCGCTCGGAGAAGGAATCGCCGAGTTTTGCCAGGATTACGTTGCCAGATTCCGCAACCGAACATACGTGCTGCGAGATCTTCCAAAGGATGGAAACAGGAAATTCTACTATCTGCCCTACGCTCCGAAGGACTACACGGGGCGCGGTTCTGATGTGAAGACCATCATCAACGCACTGACGCTCAACCGCCGTCTTTCAATCACTTACGAGTCATCGCGGGAACCGGGTCCACGGATTGTTTTGCCTTTGACTCTCGTCATGTGGAAAAGCGCTCTCTATCTGATTGTGATGTCCTGCGATCGCAAGCGAACGTACATGATGGCACTAGACCGTATCAAGGCAGTCAAGCTTCAGCGCCAGACGTTCATATATCCGCATCCCGGCCTGTACGATCCTGCGAAGATGCTTGACGGAGGCTTCGGCATTTTCGTCGATCCTGCGCGCAGAGAACGTGAGTTCGTGGTTCTGTTCGCCCCGGATCCCGGCCTTCATCGCGACGTTCAGGAAAGAACATGGCACAAGTCCCAGCGCTTCGAAACTCTTCCGGACGGAAGGCTGAAGATGACGTTCAAGGTGACTTCAGACACTGAGGTCTGGCCATGGATTAGATCCTTCGGCGACAAGGTTCAGGTATTGAGCCCCCAAGTCGAATGACCCCCTTTATCGCTTCTGTGATGCACTCTCTGTCCGAACCCAGGTTTCGATTTCAGTAGATTTCAGCCTCGATTTGAGACGTTCTCCGAGTATCCGGTGACGAACCCAGGTTTCGATTTGAGACACTATCTGAGCCGATCACCGGGCAGTTGAACACGAACCCAGGTTTCGAAATGAAGGGGAGTGAATACGTTTAGGTCACGACGGTCAGGTCCAGGGAAACCTCAAGATTGAGAACTCTGGAAACAGGACAGCCGGTCTTGGCCGCGGCCGCCGCCTGTTCGACCAACGATCTGTCGGCACCAAGCGCGCGAACAGTGGTAGTCAGAACGCTGGAAGTCAGAACCAGATTCTCCATGGTGATGGCGCAGGTCGTCTCGATCGATTCGGGCACGATCTGACGCTCGCCGAGCTGCGCCGAAAATGCCATCGAAAAGCACGCAGCGTGAGCTGCGGCGATCAGTTCCTCCGGATTGGTTCCGTGGTCATCCCCGAACCTCTTGCCGAAGTCATACTTCACACCATCGATGACTCCACTTCCTACCGAAAACGCTCCCTTGCCCTCTTTAAGGCCGCCATTCCAGACGGCGCTAGCCTTACGCTTCATGAGCACACCTCTTCAAAGTCATTGAATCACATGGCCTTTTCAAAATTGGCCGCAACAAAATCCCAGTTCACAAGTTTCTGCAGGAAGGTTTCAATGTATTTCGGCCGCGCATTCCGATAATCGACATAGTACGCGTGTTCCCAGACGTCGATTGTCAGCAGCGCAACTTGGCCGTGTTTCATCGGAAGGTCGGCGTTTCCGGTCTTGGTTACCTTCAGCTTGCCGTCCTCAACCACCAGCCAGGCCCAACCCGAACCAAACTGGCCAGCGGCGGCCGCGCTGAATTCCTTGACGAACGCATCGAATGAACCGAAGTCCCGGTCAATGGCGGCAGCCAGTGCCCCTGTCGGCACGCCGCCTCCATCCTTCTTCATACAGTGCCAGTAGAACGTGTGGTTCCAGACCTGAGCAGCATTGTTGAACATTGGGCCATCAGACGCCAGGATAACCTGCTCCAGGGTCATCGAGGCTTCCGGTTTTCCGGCCACCATCCCATTAAGGTTGTTCACATACGCGGCGTGGTGTTTGCCGTGATGAAACTCAAGCGTCTCGGCACTGATGAACGGCTCCAGAGCGGTCTTTTCAAACGGCAGTTCAGGTAGAGAAAACGGCATACTCTTGTCCTCCTTGTTTTTTGACTCTTTGGTTAACGGCAGACCATTTCCGGCATTGGATGTTGCTGCGTTGGACGACATGCACGCGCAGAACGGCAGCACAAACATAGCCGTGACGCGCAAGGCCAAGGGACATGAGGTTCGTCTCTGTCTGCCAGGACCTTCTGCTGTTCGACTCATTCATACCCCCAATCCGCTCGACTAAAGGACGTCGGCAGGCGAAATGCCTTCTGACAGCAACAGGTAGAAGGCCCCGGACCACATAAAGTCTGACGCTCCCAGACCTGCGCCGGTCTGCGAGTTGTAATACTCCCATGTCGTGTCCGACGCGGCAATCATGGATAGCGTAGAGTCCCGAAGATCATTGGATTCCTGGTACAATCCATACTGTTCAAGACCCCAGATCACGAAAGCATTCGTTACGATCCAAACCGGTCCCCGCCAGTAATTCTCAGGTTCGTACTCAATTGAGGCTGGCGACGCGGTAGGAACCCCATAAGGCGCCCCAAGGTAGGTCGGGTCTGACAAATGTGCCGCCATAGCCGCAGCTCGCAAGTCGTCACCTGCGCCAACAAGCAGCGGCAGAAAGGATGCAGGTGTGACAACGCGAACAAACGGGTCGACAGATGAATCATCGATGCGACGGTCGTAGTACATCTGGTCGGCATCGTCCCAGAAGTTCTCTGAGAGATCACGGATCCGGCGCTCCGCTTCGGAGCTGAAATGTTCCCGATCGGAGTCGAGTCCAATGTAATAGGCCATCCTTTCCAGCAACAGTGCGTCCAGCGCCATCCACGCCTGAAGGTCGACCCCTTCCACTGGTCCGTCGTCAAAGCGTGGAGAAGTATCCATCCCGGAGTCTTCCCTGGACCACTCGCAGCGGCCATCGCCATCGCTGTCCGTGTTCTGTTCGATCCATCTGTGATTGGCGACCAGTGAATCGTAGACCTCCGCAATGAAATCATAGTCATTTTCCGAGACTGACAAGACAATGGCGGCCCAGGTCAGCGGGCCTGGGGGCTGAAATCCCGTTCCCACGTCATGTGCCCATATTTCACGCGGAAGTCTGCCGTCTGGCGCCTGGTTATCGATCATCAGACGCACCTGTTCACGGCCCAGTTCGCGAGCATCATAGTTGCCCTGGGCGAGCGTTATTGCCGTGAAAGCGCTGTCCCAAAGCCAGACGCCTCGAAAATAGTGTCTCTTGCTGGGGACCACCGCGGGTCTGGTCCAGGCAGAACCCCAGGGTCTGGCCGAATTCTCCCAGGCTATAAACCACGACATCAGCGCCATCCGATCGTTCCAGTCTGGAATTGGCGCGTCATTGAACCAGGCGTCCAGCTCAAATCGAGTGTGGTCAAGCGCTGCATCGAAGGATTCGGAATCCGGGGGCCAGTCAATGTCGTCGGCCAGACGATCGGAACTACTTGCATCTACCCCGTTTTCGAAACCTGGGTTGTTGGAAAGGCTCTTCGAACCGAGCCGTTTCGACCCTCTAGAATTGAAACCTGGGTTGGGGAGAAGTGGGTTGGGGGGAAGAAGTGCGTTTGAACCCCACAGTTCTTCCATTCTGAATGAGACGACTGAACGAACATCGGCGTTCAGAACCGCCGACCAGCAGAGTCCTTCAGCATCAGGGCCATGTTGAGCCCAGGGTACAACCTCGACAGATGTGGTCCTGCGCTCCGTCTGTTGAGCGCCCCAGAAAGACCAAAGCTGCGCTGTCTGATCGATGATAACCGAGCCAGAGTCCTTTGAGACGGCCGACACCAGCAGAGAGTCGCCGTTGTCCATGGCGCAACCAGTGACGGGCACGTCTGGCGAAGCCCAGTCCTCTGAAACGCTGACTCGGACAGCTACATCGACCTCGGACATGTACGCGATCTCCAGCGTTATCTCACCCGGGGCACAAAGGTAAATCTGCGTTATGGCGTCTGGGTTCCACACACGGGACTTGACCCTGCATCCGAGTTCGTCGGCAGGCTCCAGCAGAGGAGCCAGAACCGGTTTGTACTGTCCAAAATGGGACATCAGATCTGAGTATTCGCGGGTGTACAGTGCATTCGTCCACTTTGCCGGGTTTCCATCATCGACATCTGCCACAGCCTCGATGTAGGTTTGCGCCCCACGTCGGCTTATGAAGGACAGGTTCCGACCTGAAAGGCCTTCAATACTCTGTTCCTGCGGTTCGCAAGGACAGCAACCGACGCAGGCGAGCATAATGGATACAAGTACGACCAGATGGAGGAGGCCCAGGATCTGACTGCAGCCCCGGTAAACAGGTCTTTGTCCAACGGGGAAGCGGGGGCCGCGGATGACAACTGCCATTCCGGTCTTGTCATTGAACACCGTATCCAAACGGGAAGGAATATGACCAACCAACTCTGTCTACCTCCAGACTGACAAGACGGAACCAAACCAACCGCGCCACTGAAGACTAACCCGGCCACCGTCAAATGTTAACCCTGTCCAGATATCCTCCGGAAAGCACTGCCGAACGCAACTCCCCGACATTAAAGGCAGCCACTCCAACCCAGGTTTCGAATTTGGTCGTCGAATTTGGTCGATTTTCCCGAACCCAGGTTTCGTTCCAGGGAGTGATCCAAGTGCAACCCAGGTTTCGTTTTGGAGCGAATTATTAGCACCTTGCCGTGCGTGCTCACGCTTCAGAGTCCGAACGGGCGCGGCAACAGCGCTGAGAGATCCCCTCATAACGCCACAGGATTGAAAGCGAGGCAGGTGCAGCGCGGAGCAGGTCAAAAACGTCACAGGGGACTGTGTAAGCGTCACAGGTCAATTGCGGCCTCGTTGTGAATGGAGTTGAAATCGAGTCGTTCAAAGCGAGCAAACCAGGAGTCCGGGAGCCACCGGACGAGGAATCGACCTTTCCAGCCGAGCAGAAAGATGGAATGTGTTTTTTGTTTGGAAGTGTTTGCTTTGAAGCCGGCTTGAAGGCCCTTGTGCTCGACATGGAGTCCGATGATTGAGACGAGGAAGTATGTGGCGACGACGACCAGGAAGAGCCTGTCGAGCCTTTCGGGCTTGTCCTTGAGCTTGTACTGCCCAAGACACCAGCCGTACCTGGTATTTTTGGAGTCACGGAAGCATTCCTCGATGGTGAAGCGCCTGGCGTAAAGGGCGACGATGTCGTTTGGTGGCAGGTCGAGGTCGGAAAAGAGCAACCAGGGCTCTTTCTGCCTGCGGTCGAAGACAGCGACGAGCCTGACGTCTTCGGGCTTGTCGGTGGTGGCCATAACGTGTCCGTAGTCCCTGATGATGCCAGAGGACAGGGATAGATTTCTGAGGGCGATTTTGTCACCTGCGGAAGTGGTGACATGCACGTCGGAGCAGCTTCTGATGACGAAGTGAAAGCCCAGGCGCTTGAGGTGCCTGACCAGAGAAACGCGCCTGAAACCACGGTCAAAGAGCAGGACGGCGTCGACATCCCTGGGAACGATGTCGCGCAGCATCATCAGAAAGCTGTCCTCGAAGGCATTCTGACTGCGCTTGAGTCGTCGCCAGTCACAGGTAGCCCAGTAAACGGGGATGCCGCGACGCCTGATAACGACGGATGCGACCAGAACCGGCCACGGCCCGATCTTTGTCCAGTCGATGGCGATTTTTACGGCCTTGCGCGGCCCGATGACGGTGGCAAACAAGGCTTTGCACCAGTCCAGGACGACGACGTTATCGTTACCCAGGAAGCGGTCGACGCGCTTGATGGCGTGCTTGAATGAAGTCTTTGAGTCGATGGCGCGGCCGAGGGAAGCGACGCCGGCCCTGCCCGCCACAAGCAGTGCAGCCATCAGAACCGCCAGAGTGCGCTGATTTTTTGCATGAAAGCCTTGAAAAACACGTCCAACCACGAGTACGATTCTTTCTGCCGACATCGGTTAACTCCTTGATTTAGCACAAGAATTATCCGATGTCGGCACCTTTTTAGCCAGCAAAAATCACTACATTTTTCAATGTTTTCAACAGGTTATTGCATTTTGCGCTCCTGCCCTTGTCCCCCCGCCACAGAAGGCGGGGCGTTACAGGCGGGACCGCAAAACGGGAGCGAAGGCGGAGGCTTTGCGGCCCGCTGACGCGCCGGTCAGGCGCTACTACGTCCAAAGTCTGTGCGGACGATCCGGATGCGGGCGGATTCTCATCCGCCCGTACAAGCCGCAGGGCCGTGACTCGACAACTATGAGGGGATGACTCAGCCACGATATCTCTTGACAGTATCTGCCAACGAGGTTTACAAATCGGTCTAATGACAGGCTTGATGGACACGAGAACCAGACGGAGCTTCGCCGTATTCGGCGCCCGTGGGTGGTATTTCACGTTCATAAGTGGCCGTACATAAATGACTATTGGAGGTCCAGATATGTTCCGTGCAGACAGGCGCTTTCCTTTGTTCATCGCGGTTCTTGCTTTGGTCACTGTGAATTCCTGCGGCCAGGAAGAAGACCAACTGATCGGGGTTTCACACTCAGGCACCGTTCAGGGTGTCGTGGTAAACGCGCTTACGGGGGAACCTGTTGATGTGGGGCTTTCCGTGTCAATTCAGGTCAACGGCAAGTTGAAAAATGCGGACGTCCTGACCATCGCAGATGATGTGAATCCGGTGACACAGTACGGATTCCTTTCGGTACCCGCTGACGTCGAGCTGCCTATCGTTGTCAGCCACCCCCAGTATCAGGCGTTCGAAGGCACGATCGCGCTGGAGTCGTTCTTTGACGGGGAAAACCCCGACAAGGATTCCATTTACTTGAAGAATCCGGTTCTGAACGCCAACATCCAGCTATACCCCCTTGGTTATGGCGTTCCGACCTACACGGTCAAGGTCGTCTACAACGGGGCGCCCGTTCGCGACGCCCTTGTATTCGTGAACCCGGTTGAACCCCAGAATTCATCTTTGACTGTCGGGAACTTCCTTACAGCCAGGTCAAACCGGCTTGAAGGATTCGTGGTTGTCACCGACGAAAACGGTGTTGTGGACCTTCCGTCCGCGAACCTGGTACTTGGCGGGGCATACAGCATCAATGTCGCCCCGGTTGAGTTGGACGACAGGATTCTGGGACTGACCGAGGATCGCGTCATAATCGTCGGGTCATCCGTGACGACGGTCACGATTCCGATGTCAGCAGTCACACCGGCCCCGACGGATGATCTGTACATCGAAAGCACCACGAATGACGACCTGAAGGTCAAGGGCTCCTACTCCGGACTCGAGATCACCTTCAGCAAGCCGGTCGAGATTATCAGCATGTGGAGTTGTCGCATCAGCACTTTTGGTGGCGACAGCAACAACAACGGTTCGTACGGGATTCTGGCTTCCGACGATTATGAAACGTCCGATGTTAATGAAGCCTGCGACATGGAACTCAGCAGTGACGGCCTGAAGCTGACGATTTTTGCCAGGTTCAGTGATGATGGTCCGGTCGATCCCGGGGATATCGGCTTCGGGGTCAGGTATCAGGTTTCCAATGGCCTCCGCATCAAAGGCGGGACGGGAACCACATTCAGCGTGGGCGACGACGGATCCAACAAGTTGCAGCACGCGAAGTATGGCTCAGACACATCCTATCTACGGGTGACGTTCTTCTGAAAAGTCTGCGGAATGATCTGAGTTGGACCAGAATCGACTTCTATTGATGAACAAGAAAATGAAAAACAAACCAAGTCAAATAAGGGCTGTTTCAGTGGTGATGGTCATGTCTGCCTTCGTGGCGACCTCGGCCGTAACCGGTTGCGGTGATTTGCAAGCCGATCTTCTGGACATTTCGGGGTCATGGGGGCTGGATGTTGAATTGGACGAAAATCTTCACGACTGGGACATCGAGGAGGCTGATTCAACAGACAAACCAGTGATTCCGGCCTGGTGGCACGGCTATTCAGATGCCGTCGAAAACAAGGACTCCGATTATGATGTCGGGCTCGACGCCCAGACGACTGATGACAGCTGGGAAGTGTCGCCGGGCGATGTATCGTCATATGACAGCTTCCACGAGCCCGACGCGGAACGCGACGTGATGGACCACGAGGATGTCGGGACCCAGACCGACTTCGG
>Ga0208459_1001315_pt1 | contig 23936 bp, 22 predicted proteins | sample AD_UKC087_MetaG_FD_184433 | JGI IMG/M metagenome (GOLD analysis project Ga0208459, IMG submission 184433) | Active sludge microbial communities of municipal wastewater-treating anaerobic digesters from USA - AD_UKC087_MetaG (SPAdes) (version 2) | ecosystem: Engineered > Bioreactor > Anaerobic >... | reverse complement strand
CGCGGCGTTGCTGCGTCAGGGTTGCCCCCATTGCGCAATATTCCTCACTGCTGCCTCCCGTAGGAGTCTGGACCGTGTCTCAGTTCCAGTGTGGCTGATCATCCTCTCAGACCAGCTAACCATCGTCGCCTTGGTAGGCCATTACCCTACCAACTAGCTAATGGTACGCGGACTCATCCTTCAGCAAAAGCATGTAAACAGAAGCCTTCTTTGACTAAACGACAGTAGTCATTCAGTATTATCCGGTATTAGCGCACCTTTCGGTACGTTATTCCAAACTAAAGGGCAGATTATCCACGCGTTACTCACCCGTGCGCCACTTTACTCATCGGCCGAAGCCAACTTTCTCGTTCGACTTGCATGTGTTAGGCACGCCGCCAGCGTTAGTTCTGAGCCAGGATCAAACTCTCCAGTTTAAAATCCTGTATTAAGGAAGATTGCTCTTCCTTAAATAAACTCGCTTGACATTTCAATAAATTAATAGGACCCACAAATTCATTTTCCCACTATTCAATTTCCAAAGAGCCTTCTTGAAACGAGCATTGACATATAAATCATTACGATTTCGTTGTCAAGCCTAATTTTCAATTTTTTGTTCTGTCAGTAACCAGAAATCATCTGACAATCAAGAGTAATACCATCGGTGAACATGATGAAAACATCAACTACCTTCAAGCACATCTCTGACGAACAGAAGTGAGCTTCTACTCCCTATGCTCAAAACTGTCAAGAAGAAATTTTCAATATTTTTCAATTATTTTGTGTCTTATTATTTATCAAGCCATAATAAATACTTACAAAGCGTCACCAATAATTTTACAAGTATTCAAAAGAATCCCGCATCAAAACAGATCAGCGATCCATTTACCGTTATCATACATTAAGATTAGCAATTGTCCTGCAATTGTCAAGGAACACCCACTGGAAGGAACCGGTCTTCCATTAATTCCGGAGCAAGCCAAACCTGATCAAAAGATACACAAAGATACTGTCATCCTTTTTAACCGGCAATCCCGCCTGGCAACCTATAGAAGCTTATTTCAAAGGGAAAATACTTTACTACTTTAACCTTGACAAACAAATATGACTATGATTTATGTTCGATTTCATTACTTTTAGAGGTTTAATTATGAAAAAGACTTTGACCAACAAATCCAATACCAAAAGAAAAAGATCCCATGGATTTCTTGTCCGCATGGCTACGAAAAACGGAAGGCAGGTTTTGAGCCGCCGCAGAGCCAAGGGCAGAAAACGCTTAACCGTATAAGTAAATGTTATCATGTCTCACGGATGGCGGGTTTTTTATGCATGAAAGCACAATCTTTCCGAAGAGCGGAAAAGGTCACGAATAAAAGCAGCTATCAGATTATTTACAAACAGGGGGGCAGAAGAAGTTCTCAATTCTTTACCATGATCATATGCGGCAACCCGAATGGAACCAGGCGAATCGGAATCACCGTCACAAAAAAAACGGGCAACGCTGTTTTTCGCAACAGGATAAAAAGACTGATTCGGGAATTCTTCCGCCGCAACAAAGACTTGTTTCCCGCAGGCCATGATGTCGTCATCATGCCCAAAAAAAATATTCCATCTCTTACTTATCAGGAAACATGCAGCGAATTGACCGAACTCTTCACACGGAAAGCCGGCAGATAAAAAATGTTCAAAAAAGCTTTGGTTAAATTCCTCATTTCGATGATTCGTTTATACCAGGCCTGTATTTCACCATTCTTTTTCGCTTCATGTTGCCGTTTTCACCCATCCTGTTCGCAATACACAATTGATGCGATTCAATTGCACGGACCGGTGAAAGGGGGCTACATGGGGATAAAAAGAATTCTTCGATGCCATCCCTTCCATCCCGGCGGTTACGATCCCGTCAAGTAAACATTGAAACTGGAGGTATCCTGAATGGATAAAAGGACTATTCTGGCCGTCGTCCTGTCGCTGGCTGTTCTCTTTCTGTATCAGACATTTTTTGTTAAACCGCAACCGCCTCAAAAATCCGCGGCACCGCAACAGACCGTCGGCTCCATCAAAAAGGACAACACGACAACCGTTGCGTCCACCCCTGAAAAAGCAACTGCTCCCGAGAAAACCGCGACGGATATAGAATCTGCCAAACCGGAAGCACCGCCTCGTGACATCCTGGTGGATACCCCCCATTATACAGCTGTATTCTCCACCCGCGGCGCCGCCCTGAAATCCCTGAAGCTGAAAGATTATTATCAGGACTGCTATAAGTGCACCGATGACCTTTGGCCAAAGATCAAAAGGTTGTTTACAGGCAGTAAAGATCCTGTTAAGCCCAAAACAAAGGACTTTGTTGAACTGGTCGATGTTCAAAACGGCATGCCCTATCCGCTTGCCGTGACATTTCCAGAATCCAGCACCGATATTTCTCCAAATGCGGTTTTTGAAACCGTAACCGGCAAGCTGGATTTAATGAATGCCAGAGCAAAGCAGCAACTCATTTTTTCAAGATCCCAGGGCAACGTTAAAATTGAAAAGATTTTTACCTTTGATCCGGCGGGATACACCATCGCGATGGAAGTCAAAGTGCATAATCTGACCTCATCCCCCATCACGCAGGTCCCCACGATCAACTGGTACCAGTATGTCGATCCGGGAAAAGTTGACGACAGCTATGGACATGAGGGACCGGCTGTTTCCGTGGGAGGCAGCATTGAACGCCAGGAAGTGAAAAAACTCAACGGCGAAAGCATAATGGGGCCAAATGTGCTTTGGAGTGCATACGAAAGCAAATACTTCATCGCATCACTCATCCCGGAGAATCCTTCTTTGACGAACGTCGTCATGACACGCGACGAAACAAACATGGTCTCGGTTGGAACAAAGGGCCGCAAGGAAGTTATTCCCGGCGGGCAAAACAGTGCTTTTTCGTATTCTCTGTATCTCGGTCCCAAGCAATATGATCTTCTCAGAACACTTGGTGTCGGCCTGGAGAACGCCATCGATTTTGGCTGGTTTAAATGGCTGGCGATCCCTGCTCTGTATATTCTCAACTTCCTGTTCGGCTTTGTTCATAATTACGGCATTGCGATTATTATTCTGACCACTATCATCAAGATCATTTTCTGGCCGTTGGGCAATATGAGTTACAAGTCCATGAATGAAATGAAGAAACTGCAGCCGAAAATCGAGGCCTTGAAGGTAAAATATAAAAATGATCAGACCAAAATCGGACAGGAAACCATGGCCCTGTACCGAGAGCATAAGGTCAATCCGTTTTCCGGCTGTCTGCCCGTACTGATTCAGATTCCCGTTTTCTTCGGGTTGTATAAGGCGCTGATGTATTCGATCGAGCTGCGCCACTCACCATTTTTCTTCTGGATTCAGGACCTGTCAGCCAAAGATCCTTATTACATTACCCCGGTCATTATGGGCGCCACTCAATTCATATCACAGAAAATGACTCCCGCCATGGGCGACCCGATGCAGCAGAAAGTGATGCTGCTCATGCCGGTCATTTTTACTTTCTTCTTTTTAAACTTCCCGTCGGGACTGGTCATCTACTGGATGTTCAATAATATATTACAGATAGGCCAACAATACTATATCAACAAAAAACTGGCTTAAGGATCCCCTGCAAACGGAGTTCAACATGAGTTCAAAAATATTGGAAATAGAAGAAAAAACCATTGACGGTGCAATCGAAAAAGCCTGCCGTGATTTCGGCGTGCCCAGGGAAAAACTAAATATTGAAATCATTTCTGAAGGCTCCAGCGGCTTTCTGGGTCTTATGGCCAAAAAAGCCAAAATCCGAGCTTCCCTGCTTTCCTTCGACATGAATTTTTCAATGAACAGCACCACGTCCGCGCCCGTGCTTAACGAAAGTAAACCCAGGGAAAAGTTCATTTCAAAACCGGAAAACCGTCAGGAGGAAAAGACAGAAACCCATCCCGAAAAGAAACCGGAAAAAAAGCGGGAAACAAAACCGGAAAACAGGCGCAGGCCCGAACACCCTACACCGCCAGTCTCCCGTGTCCTGGCGGCGGCAACTTCCGGAGAAAGCACAGAAAGAAAAGCTACCCCATCTGCAACACCGATTGCGGCAACCTCCCCTTCCGCCTTGAAAGCCGGAGAATTGCTTTCCGGTATTTTGAGTAAAATGACTTTTGAATGCCAGGTAACCACAACTGAAACAGATGACACGATCATTCTCGGCATTACGGGCAATGAAAGCGGCCTTTTAATCGGGCGCCGCGGGCAGAATCTGGACGCCCTTCAGTACATATTGAACAAGGCCGTCAACAAGGCCGACTCCCAACGCAAAATGATTGTTGTGGACTCGGAGGAGTACCGTAAGAGAAGAGAAGAATCCCTGCTCGGCATGGCAGAAAGAATCCGCGAAAAAGTTAAAAAAACACAGAAACCTTTGTCCCTCAGTCACATGAACGCACATGACCGACGTATCATTCACCTGGCCTTGCAGGAAGACGAGGAACTGGTTACCAAAAGCCGCGGTGAGGGCGAGTACCGGAAAGTCATCGTCATGCCAGCCAAGAGAAGCAACGCAGGGGGACATCCGAAAGCGAAAAACAGGCAATAGCTTTAAGTGAAGGGTGGATAGTGGGTAGCTCATAGCTTGCAGCTGATAGCTCATAGCTTACAGCTCGTAGTATTTTATCCTGTCGTCTCTTGCCCATCACGTTTGGCCCTGTGCCTGAATCTTCTTTCTGGTTCCTTGAAGGGGATGTGTAAAACATGACCCAGACAGACACTATCGCAGCCATCGCCACACCATTGGGCACGGCAGGACTGGGCATTATCCGTGTCAGCGGTCCTATGGCTTCTGAAATGGGACAGCTTCTTTTCCGTCCTCATCACCAAAACTGCACATGGCAAAGTCATCATTTATATCACGGCGATATCGTTGCCGATGACGGTGCAACCCTGCTCGATGAAGTGCTCGTAACCCTGATGCGAAAACCGCATTCTTTCACCGGTGAAGACGTACTCGAAATTTCCTGCCATGGCAACCCGTTGATCCTGCAGACCATTTTGGAACAATTGATTATCCTGGGATGTCGTCCCGCCCGACCGGGTGAATTCTCCCAACGGGCTTATCTCAACGGCCGGATGGACCTCTCACAGGCTGAGGCACTCGCTTCCATGATTTCCGCCCAATCATCAAAAGCCCTGAAGATAGGATTGGCCCAGATGAAAGGATCCCTTGGCCGTGAAATCAACAGCATCCGCACTATGGTAATTGACGCTCTGGCTGGGATCGAAGCTGCCATCGATTTTACGGAAGACGTTTCCGGGCACGAAACAACGGCCTGTCCGCCGCAGATTCACGAAGCTATGGCCTGCATTAACCGTCTTTTATCAACCTACCGCCAGGGAAGATTATTCACCAAAGGCATCCAGATTACCATCACCGGCAAACCCAATGTTGGCAAATCAAGTCTGCTCAACAGTCTTATCGGCAGAAAAAAAGCAATTGTCACCAACATTCCAGGTACCACCCGGGACCTGATTACGGAAACAATTCAGCTGGACGGCGTTAACGTTCATCTCACAGATACAGCGGGGATCCGCGCACCGATGGATGCCATCGAAAAGGAAGGGATTGATCTGGTCCGGGAAAAACTGGAAGAGGCTGATGTTATTGTCATTGTCCTTGACGGCAGTGCGCCGCTAACCGACGAAGACCTGCAGATCCTGCAAGAGAATCAAAAATGTATAGACAGAATCATCATTGCCGTTAACAAATCGGATCTGCCTCCTGCCTGGGAAACGGGCCAACTTCTCCGCCAACCTGGAGCGGCCGGCCCCATTTCCAACAATCATTTGTTGAAAATTTCGGCTAAATTCGGTGACGGACTCGATGCTCTGAAAAAAGCCCTGACGAATTTGACCGACAGCTGTGAAACCACAGGCGATGACAGTATGATCACCCAGCTTCGCCATAAACTGTCGCTGGAAAAAGCACTTGACCGCCTCATGGCGGCGGACAAGTGTATCAGCACTGGCCAGTCACCGGAATTTGCAGCCTTTGAACTTCATGAGGCACTTGAAGCTCTTGATGAGATCACCGGCAGAAAAATTCAGGACGACGTCCTTCATAAAATTTTCTCCAGTTTCTGCATTGGCAAATGAAGCAGGATTTCATTGATTACATTGTATTTGAATTAGAAAAATCCGCAGACGGAAGAAGACCTCACCAATCATCCCCTTACAGACCCGGCTTTTCAACATATCGAAATTGGAAAATTGAAAATCAAACCGCTTTATGCTAGTATTCATAAAATGCTGAAAATCCATGCGGCGGCGTTTTAAGTGATCATGATTCACTCATCCGGCACAGCATCATGAAAACATTTTTGTAAATTTCTTCTGAACAAATGGCGCTCTGGTTTATGCATGAGGAAATCCGCTGGCAGGATCATCGGATAAAATACTTTGTAAATGCAGGCACAATCGACCATCCATTTGTAAGGATACAATGCTGAATTTTTTTTCATCATTTTCAAAACTGCCATCGCTAAAAAACCTGCCTCTCAAGTCTTATCTGATTGATTATTCTCTGGACAGGCTTGCGTTCGGTGTGGATAATATACATTTTGACGTTCACATCAGCCCTCAACTCCGCAATGCTCTGAAAAAAACAACCCTGCTGGTCATGATCAAGCATAGCCACGCGGAGCAATTTTACAGAGATTATAAAAAAGAGTCCTGTAAGAACGAGAAAGACGTTTTGAGAAATCTCTCTACGGACGTCTTGATGGATGGAATCAATCTGGCAAAATCCGAAGGCGAACATCAGATCGATTATCTGGGGCAGGCTGCGCTGGCAAAACTGTTTCTGGAAGAAGTCAGGAATCAGTATAAGAACATTGTGGACCATTTTGAGCAGCAGATCAGGGCCCATCAATTATCAGACAAACATGACGATTACGAAGAATTTAAAACCAGAGAAAAACTGGCCGAAATTAAAGTGAACCAGAGCCGCATTATCCGGCTGGCAGGGGAAGAAATGTTTCTTTTGCTTACGGATATACAGAATCGCAACCTGCGTAACATGCGTGAAACGCATTTTGACGAAGAAAAAATTCTCCCCGGCGTCTTTTTCAATAACCCCATACTTCACACCGATGATCCTTCCGATGATTTTTTTCTCATCGAAGAATACATCCTTTTGGGCAAACGATCCCAGGATCCTGACACATACGGCAATGTGCAATCGATGATCTATGCTCTGTTTGGTAAAACGGATCTGCAACAACACGGAATAAAGCAGGAAGGCCCGCAGGAATCAGAACACCATATTGACACGCCGGATTCATCCCCTCTGGATAAAGGAAATCATCATTTTGACCAATGGCTCATGGAAACCGGCAATATTCATCAGATGTTCAATTGTTTTGACGCGCAGGAACACCTGGAAAGAGCCAGAGACGGGGGAGCACCCGCTGAAAGACTCAAAGAACTGCGCAACAGGAAAGAAAAAAGGCAGATTCTTCTGGATTTCTTTTACAGAGAATTTAATAAAACAGGGATCCTCAAGCAGATTGTGGCCGCTTATGAAATGAAATCGATATACGGCATTTACTGCCCGCCCTTGACTCCGCGTTATATCCGGGAATACCTGGTCGATTTCTGGTCAAGAAGGTCCATCATTCGTGAAATGAAACGAAAGAACTCTCTACGCGGCGGGACTCTGCCTCTTGCCCCGCTCAAGCAGACCATCAAAAGGATCAAAGCCGCCACCGTGGCCGAAAAAAAAGTGCACTTGTTTAATTTCCTGATCGAGTTTGCCCGGTATCATCGGGATATTTACAATGCTCTCACGCTAAAAAATGCGATGGAAGCTATCAGCATTGTCACGGAAGAAAAAATCCTGCAATTATCAAAAGGAAATCAGACGCTGTTTGAATTTCTGCTGCCGGCGGAACGCATAAAGGAAGAAAAGCCCGTCATCAATCACGTCATCCTGAAAGCCGACATCCGCGGGTCAATCAATATCAGCCATACCATGAGACTCAGAGGCCTTAATCCCGCATCACACTTCAGCCTGAATTTTTTCGATCCGATTTCCGAGATTCTCTGGAATTACCGGGCAGAAAAGGTCTTTATTGAAGGAGACGCCATTATCCTGTCGATCTTCGAACACAAAGACACGCCGCAGGGCTGGTATAGCGTTGCACGCGCCTGTGGGCTGGCGATCAGGATGCTGCAAATCGTTCAACGCTATAACATCAAAAATCAGGAAAACAATCTTCCGATCCTGGAACTTGGGATTGGCATATGTTACTGTTCAGGACCGCCTTCTTACCTTTATGACGGCGATTCCAAAATCATGATTTCACCCGCCATCAACCTTGCAGACCGTCTGTCAGGCTGCAGTAAATATCTTCGCAAACACATCAGGAACCAGAATCCTTTTTATAACCTATATGTGTTCAAAAATGCCGAAGAAGATAATGAAGATACAAACGATGACTATTCCCTGCGCTATAATGTCAATGGAATCGAATTGAGCGCGGAAGGCTTTCTGAAGCTCTCCAACGAGATCAACCTGACAAAGGTCTCCTTCAAAGAGGGACAGTCAAAAGACATCAAGTTTTACACCGGAAAGGTCCCTACTTTAAACGGCAATTACCAGCAGCTGATCATCCGGGAAGCTTCTGTTTTTGAAATGGATCCGAACACTCTTCGCATGACAAAAGAAACCTCAAGAAAATACTACGAAATATGCTCCAATCAGGAGATATACGATTTTATCAATAACTTCGGAACAAATCAGAATGTAATGTAATTCAATGCATGAATCCCAAAGGTCGATGGGAAGACTGTAACGTGGAATGACATTTTAACTGATAATTTTTAATAGTGATTGTCCGCTTTCGCCTTCCCTTTAAATAAACGATAAACAAAAATGGTATAACCGATGACAATCGGCATACCCACAAGAGCGATAACAGCCATGACCTGCAGTGTGTAAAGACCGGTCGAGCTGTTATAGATGGTCAGGCTTAAATTGTGATCGTTTGAAGCGGTGATCAGGTTGGGAAACTGAGCCGACCCGGCAGCCAGAAAAAGACCGGTAAAAGAAAGAGATGAAGCCCAAAATGGCATTGCATCATTTTTTTTGGAAACGAAAAAAAACAATCCGGTGAGTCCTGCGATAGTCATCACGGCGGCAAGATAAAATAAAGCATTCCCGGACAAAAGGGGAAACAAAGCGGCAAGCATCGAAAAAGCAATCACCGCCATGACAGCATTGATACCCGTCAATATCCCTGCTGCCCTGAAAGCACGCTTCTGCACGTCTCCTTCTGTCTTCAGAACGGCCCATGTCGATCCCTGCAGGAGCACGGCGGCAAACCCGGTGACGCCAAAAAACAGCGGGACAGGTCGAAGCAGCGTAAGAAAGTCTCCTGAGTATTCCATTCTATCGTCTAGGGGAACACCGTAGATGATATTTCCAAGGGCCACGCCAAAAAGCAGCGCCGCCAGGCCGCTCCCCATGATGAATGCTTTTTCCCAAAGGCCCGCACGCACCGGGTCATTCACGCGAAATTCCATGGATACCCCGCGAAAAATCAGCGCCAGCAGAACCAGCATCATGGCAGGATAAAAACCCGAAAATGCCGTGGCATACGCGTGGGGAAAGGCCGCGAACAACGCACCGCCTCCTGTGACCAGCCAGACTTCATTACCGTCCCATACCGGACCAATGGAGGCAATCAGCGTATCCTTTTCTTCTTTGTTTCTTCCAAGAAACGGAAGAAGAACTGCCAGGCCCAGGTCAAATCCGTCCAAAAGAGCGTATCCGAGCAGCAATATAAAAATCAGCACAAACCACAGGATTTGAAAATTCTGGATATCTTCCATCACGATTCTCCCACTTTTTGATCAGCAGTGTCCTTTTTGCTACAACGCTGCCGGTCCCTGTTTAATGATTCTGACCAGCAGCAGAATAAACATCACAAACAAAAGCAGATAGACCAGCGTAAACATCACCAGACTGAAAATCAGTTGACCGGCTGTGACCACCACCGACGAAGCCGCAGCCGTTCTCATTAAGCCGTAAATAATCCAGGGCTGGCGCCCAACCTCGGCAGTAATCCATCCCGTTTCATGGGCCAGATGCGGCAGCGGGATCAGGAACGGAAGCAACCACAAATACCATTTTGCGTTATAAAGTTTTCCCGTCCATAACAGCCAGGCGCCCAGAAGTCCCAGCCCGATGAAGATTCCACCCAGCGTGACCATGATATGATAGGACTGAAACACCAGATTCACCGGCGGCCATTCTTCTTTGGGAACGGCACGCAATCCTTTTATCTCTGAATTAAAATCAAAGTTATATAAAAAGCTCAACCCTCCGGGGATGGATAGGCCGTATGTTTTTTCGTTGGCCTCGTCCACATAACCCAGCACATAAACGTCCGCCCCCCGGGCGGTCTCAAAATGCCCTTCCATGGCAGCGGCCTTCACAGGCTGCAGATCAATGACCTGGATTGCATGGCCATGGGCCGCTCCCAGCTGTAAAAGCGGTGTAACCGCAAAAAGAATGATCCCAAGTTTCAGCATGGTTCTGGCCGTCTCTCCATGGAGGCCTTTGGCCACATAGTAGCCGGCAATGCCGGATACCATGACAGCTCCGGTGATCCAGGTGGCCAGCACCGTGTGAAGAAATCTGGCAACAGTGGATGGATTGAAAACCGCATCGTAAAAGCTGCTGAGGACAATCTTGCCCGCAGCGTTGATTTCATATCCGGCAGGTGTCTGCATCCAGGAGTTGGCCACAATGATCCAGAAAGCCGAAAAATGCCCACCGAGAAAAACCAGCAGAGCCGCTGTCCAGTAACCCCCCGGCGAGACCCTTTTTCTACCAAAAATCAGGACACCGATAAAAGCAGACTCAAGAAAAAAGGCGATCACACCTTCGGCCGCCAGAATCGGTCCAAAAATATCCCCCACCATGCGTGAATATTGAGACCAGTTGGTGCCAAAGGAAAATTCCATGACAATACCGGTTACTGCACCGATGACAAAAATCAGCCCCAGCAGTCTGGCAAGGAAATCCGTGATCTTACGATAAACATCATCTTTCTTGACTAGATAAAGCGTTTCGGAAATGAGGATAACCAGTGCGGTTCCGAGCGTCATAGCCGGAAATAGAAAATGAAATCCTATGGTCAGAGCGAATTGAAAACGTGCAAGAATTAACGCGTCCATGGCTACCTCCTGGAATTTGACTTGAAAATACTATAAAAATATCCTTTTTTTTTCAATTGCTAAATCATTTTTTAGCTTGCTTTGGATGTCCTCTGGCTTTGACATTCCAGGATTCGGGCATCCATCAGTAGATCAAAATGAACCAATCATCTTGAGCAACAGGGATGACGCATACAGATCTTTACCAGATCGCATCCCTTGACAGCCAAGGGATTCCGCCGTATTTCAAATTTAGGCATATCTTTTGCTTTATATGTTCCAAAAGCATCATTGAAATTGATAAAAGGGACCTGTCTGATGATGAATAAGGAAATTATTCTCTAAATGCACAAACAAGGAAAGGTCCCTTTCCCGGATTCATTTTCCGGTTGCCATATAATAAAAGGGAGGGAGAAAGATGAAAAAAAATATCGGATCGACACAGTCATTGGTTATTGTACTGCTTTTCTTTTCGGTAGTTTTCGGCTATCAGCCGTCGTGTTATGCTTCACCACCCGAGAGCCTTCAGTTGACCTATAATAAAAGCACACAGACACTCGTTGTAAACATCGCCCATGACACGATGCTGAAGGGTTCTCATTTTATCAAATTTATCGAAATCAAGAAAAACGGTGCTGTTGTGAGCATCAACAAGTATGAATCGCAGCCAACCGGGGACAAATTCTCCTATAGCTATAAAATCCCCGCTATTGAAGAGGACACTTTTCAGGTAACGGCGACCTGCACGAAGAAGGACAGTGTGACATCGCCCCTGTACACTGTAAAATAAAAAATTCAGCATCAGGAGAATGAATAATGAAAAAAAATCTTTCGGGTCTTGTGTTTGTTTGTGTTTTTCTCTTCCTGGCGGTCTGCCTGATAACACCACAATATGCCGCTGCCGATCCTCCCCGCGATATCACGCTGATTTACAATTTGCAGACACAGACACTGACCGTCACCGTCACTCATCCTTCCACCTTTACAGGCTTGCATTATATCAACCAGGTGAAAATCAGCAAAAACAACGTGCTGGTTGAAAAGAATGATTACAAATCGCAGACTGATAAGAAGGGCTTTGTCTACACTTACAAGATCCCCGCGGTTCCCAATGATATTTTTGAAGTTACTGCAAACTGCAACATTCAGGGAGAGAAAACGGCAACCCTGAAGGTTGTGAAAGACGAAAAATAAAGAAACCGGCACTGTCAGATTGACAAACGACTTTCACGCAACCTTCACCTGATCCGTTCAGCCCGCTTTTTTTACTGCCAAGCACGGGGAAATCGAAAGGAATTTTTCCTGAATTTCCCCTTTTTTCTGTGGTATTCTTATATTATATTTCATTTTTAATAACGGGCCGGGAAAGCAGTATCGGCATCGGCTGCAGAACCGAACCGAATGGATGGAAAGAGCAACGGTCATGGAAACAGAAAAGTTCGACATATCGATTGAAGGCGGAACGCTACTGACAATGTCCGCCAAGATGGAAATCATGGAGAATGCCACCATCGGCATACAGGGAGACCTCATTGCACTGGTGGGCAGCAACTGCCGCATCCAGGCACACAAAACCATCAACGCGAAAGGCCATCTTGTTTTGCCCGGACTGATCAACACGCACACGCATCTGCCCATGGTCTGTTTCCGCGGGCTGGCAGACGACCTTCCCCTAATGGACTGGCTTAATCATCACATTTTCCCCATGGAAGCGCGTTTCGTCACAAAGGAAATGGTTTACGACGGTGCAATCCTGGCAATGGCAGAAATGATCCTGTCCGGAACCACAACGTTTTGCGACGGGTATTTCTTTGAAAACCAGATCGCCGAAGCTGCGAAATTCTGCGGTATGCGTGCGGTGGTTTCCCAGGGATTTGCTGATTTTGCCACGCCCGACAATCCCCGGTTCGAGAAGATGATGTCTGCGGGAATCCGGTTTGTCGAGCGCTGGCAATCCTTCGCGCCGATGATCACACCGGCCTTCTTCTGCCATTCGCCCTATACCTGTTCACCAAAAACGCTGAAGAATGTGAAGGCGGCGGCGTGTGAGGCCGGGATACTATATCTTACCCACCTTCTGGAAAACAAAGACGAAACGGATACGATCGAAAAACGCTACGGCAGGAAACCGGTTCACCATCTTTTAGATCTGGGTGTGCTGGATGATCAAACGATCGCGGTTCATTGCAACTGGCTTGATCCTGAAGACATTACGGTCTTTGCCGATCTGGGCGTAAGCGTTTCCCATAACCCGGTCAGTTCCATGAAACTGGCCGCCGGGATCGCTCCTGTACCGCAAATGCTGAAACAGGCCGTCAGGGTCGGATTGGGAACGGACGGTTCCGCCAGTAACAATGCTCTGGACATGTTCAGGGAAATGGATGCAGCAGCAAAACTTCATAAAGTAATATCGCTTGATCCTACCGTTATGAATGCCCCATCTGTTTTGAAAATGGCAACATTGGGAGGCGCCCGGGTTCTGGGCATGGAAAATCTGATCGGTTCCATTGAGACGGGGAAACTTGCGGACATCATCATCCTGGACATGAATCAGCCCCACCTGACACCCCTTTACAATCCTTACTCCCAGCTTGTTTATGCCGCCCGCGGAGCGGATGTAAAAACAAGCATTATCAACGGGAAAATTGTCATGGAAAACCGTCGTCTATTAACCATCAACATGGAAAAAGCGATAGACAATGTCAACCAAATTGCCTCTCATATTTTGTCGGAACATCCTTCCACAATCCTTAAGCATCCGAATGGACAGGGCGTGACTTAAAAATTTTACAGTTGAAACCCTGCCGGATTTGTGTAAGAAGAAAAAACAAAATCAATCAATTCAAAAGAGTAAACAAAAATGCCTGAAAATAACATGAGCATCAACTCTCTGCTTCATGCATTTCCCAGTGTCGAAAGCTATTACGATTTCAAGGAAAATGATCGGGAAATTTCACGGCGCGCAATACCCGGCATCATCAAATACGCCTTTCATCATTCGATCATTGAAACGGACAGCGAAGCGGCTTTCGTGGCATTTCTGGAAAAATACGGCAAAACCGATCTCTCAGATAAGCTTCCCGAAGGACTGACCTTTTCGGATGTTCTGAACACCCTCTCGGGCAATTTATCCGTAAATGCACTGATTGCGCAGCTTGAGGTAACCGCCAGGGAATTATCGCTTCCCGAAGTGCAAGCCACCATGATTACCCGGCTTAAAAAAAAATTTGTGATCAACACACCAAAAAAGCGGGCACTCCTGCGAATTCTGGCATTCAAGCTGGCTCAGAAACATCCCGAATTGAACTGGCATTACGATCTGCTTCTGCAGCTGCCCATTTTTGCCGCAGACCGGTTTGAAACCCTCCAGGAAAACTCCGGCGTAACCATCGCATTTCACCTGCAGGGACAGGGTTCCATCATTTTTCCTGCCGACGTGGTATGGCTGAAAAATGAACTTTCCTCATGCATCACTTATCTCCGTCTGGAACAGCACCTTCATAAAAGAAACATCGAAATGATCGGCGCGACAGCTTTCCATTTAAGGACCGCCAAGAAGCCCGGACCGATGGAAGAGCACAGGCTTTACAATGAAGCCATCCGCAACGTCATGGCCATCGCGCATCAGATGAGCGCACGCTGGTTGTTGTCCGAATACAGCACCCCCCAGAAAAAATTGATCATCATTATCCACGCGGGCATCATGACGGAAGCCAATTTAACGATTCAGCGAATTTTGGAATTCAGCCTGAATGCTGAATCGGGCATTTACCTGACTGATTTTGCCCATATGTGCGCCCTTTACGCCACCGTAAAGGCAGGCTTTGAACTATATGCAAAGAATTCCCGCCGCTCAACAGGCTACAGCGGGGACATCTGGGCAGTGAGCAACTTCCTGTCTTACAGCTATTTCGACTATATCCCGTGCCTGCTGGAAGAAAAAATGCTTCCCCGGTCCATCTTTGACCCTTCCTACGAAGACTTTAAAATGACGCTGCTTTTCCCTGAACAGGCAGGCTATTGCTTTTTCGGGGCGATCAAAGCCATGCATCGATTTCCGCAAAGCGCCCTGCTCCTGACAGAAATCGCCAAAGTTCTGCGCGCGCGTCTGATGCCATACGAAGCGGATGCGGTCCTTGCCAACCTGCTTCTTACCAGTCCGCTCAATCTCGTGGCCAGATTAATGCGAATGCTGATCTACTCGAACATCGCGCAAACACAATCGGATTTTCTTTCCGCCCAGCTGGCTTTCGAGCGTGCGGAGGCGGAAGGAAGCTTTATTGTGAATTATTGCGAACCAAAAAGTGACATCTGGCACGAAATCGGCGTACTGCATTTCGGCAGATGCATCAAATATTTAAAATACCTCCGCGAGGCAAAACCACTGGACAGGCATAACATCCAAAAGCAGGATCTGCTGGATCAGCTTACGAAAGCCAATGATGCTTTTCTGAAGAACATGACAGCCTCGGCAACAGGAAAAACCCTGAGCTCTCTTTATATGTTTGGTTACACATTATGCCTGTCCGAACTGCTGTCCGAGGGGATTATTCCGGAGGGAAAAAGCAACGACGCGGTCATCCCCGGAATACACCGTATTTTCAAAAACATCAGCATTCGGGTATTCCGCAGCATCGGCTGGTTAAGGGATGAACCCCTCGCTGCAGGAAACAAGATCGAAGACACTTTTCAAAATCTGCTGATCACGATCAATATGGTCGTCGCCCGGTATGAAAACCTGGTATTGTGCAGAAGCAACATTCCTTTTATAAAATACACGGTGGCACTTACTCTCTGGGATTTTACCCCCGCGATTACACCGCAGATTTGCCGCATGACCCTGGAATGGCTGAAGCAAGCGTGCAACGAAACAGAAAAATTAATTGCCGATAACATTTCTGTTTATCATATCGCCTATGGGAATATCAGCGCGGAAAAATTTCTCCTCCGTATCCGAAACATCATCGGGGTCATTTATCAATACATCACGGATGACGAACTGCAGCAGGAGCAGGATTCTCCGCTCGTACAGAAAAAAATGAACAAATTATCCGATCTCAAACTGATGCTGCTGGATCTGGAACATTCTCCGTCAGTATTTCCAACGGACTCCTGATTCTATCTTCCCGATTGAAACAGTTTCAGATACTTTCCGTATCCTTCCCGCTCCAGATTTTCTTTCGGAATGAAACGCATTGAAGCGGAATTCATGCAGTAGCGCGTTCCCGCCGGCCCCGGGCCATCCGGGAATACATGCCCCAGATGAGAATCGGCATGTTTACTGCGCACTTCTGTTCTGGGGGACGGCAAGCTCCGGTCCTCTTTTTCCACAACATTTCCAGGCTCGATAGGTTTTGTAAAACTGGGCCATCCGGTTCCTGAATCATACTTATCCAGTGAGCTGAAAAGCGGTTCTCCGGAAACGACATCAACATAAATGCCCTCTTTTTTATTGTTCACATATTCATTCAGGAAAGGCGGCTCCGTTGAGCTTTTCTGCGTTACCTCATATTGCAGCCTGGTCAGTTTTTTCCTCAATTCTATGTCGGCGGGCCGGCTGTATGGTTTCCCTTGCGAAGGTGACGCGGCTTGTTCTTTTTCCCAAACTTCCTTTAGAAACCGTTCACGGCCCGAGCCGCTGCGATAATATTTGTATCGCAATGGATTTTTTTCGCCATAATCCTGATGATAATCTTCTGCAGGATAAAAATTCGTATACTTTCTGATTTCCGTCACAACCGGCTTGTCAAACTTCCCCGAACCGGCAATGGCCTGCAGAGCCTGCGAAGCGATCGTTTTCTCCCGATCGTCGGCATAGAAAATGGCGCTGCGGTATGACGGTCCCCGGTCCGCAAACTGGCCGCCTGCATCCGTTGGATCGATATGTTTCAAAAAGTATTCCAGCACTATTTCGTAAGTCACCTGCTGCGGATCATAATAGACCTGCACAGCTTCAATGAATCCCTGATCCGAGTAGGTTTCGTATGTAGGATCTTTCCCGGTACCGCCGGCATACCCGGAAACAACCTTCACCACGCCCGGCAGTTTTTTCATATCGGACGCCACACACCAGAAGCATCCGCCGGCCAGTGTGGCCACAACCGTATTTTTTGTATTTTTCATGTTTATCATTCTTTTATTAACCTCCGTGGATTGCGAATTGCCGCTCTGGCAGGCACACATCAACACCGTTGTAATGATAAATAAAATTATTCTTTTAATCTTCATTTTGACAATTCCTGAAATTGCATTTAAGATTTTTACAAGCTGACCTATCGAAGGGAAAAATCCTGCATCAATAAAACACCAGGATTGTCACCCTTTACCAGAATGTCAGATGGTCGTATCCTGAATAAAACACTCTTATAAAAGTCTAATGATGGTTTTCTATTTGTCAAACGGCGGGAAATCAGAATAATTATTTTGGAAAATCATTTTTTAACGATTCATCATCCTTTGGTATGCTATTGCGAATTTCAATATCCGGATCACTTGCCGGGGATTTGGCATTTACGGACGTTAGGGAATTGAGTTTGTCGTTTATGGCTTCAAGATAGTCCACAATGACGTTTATCCGGAATACCCAGCGTGCCAGTACAACAAAAATGGCTATAGAAATTACCGTTATAATCATTACAAGCAAAACAATCCCTACAGCAAAAGTTTCCATCTTCCATGCTCCTCATCATATGACATCTTCGTTCTCACGGGGATGAAGTAATTGATCAATCAACGAATGATTTTTGTAAATATCGGCAAAAATGGACACAAAGGAAATTTTTGCGCGACGCTGCAGACTGACTGTTTGCATTGAAATCCACACTCAATCACTTTGTGCCCGGCATTGTGAAAAGGACCCCTGGCGGCTTCTCCGATTTTATCACCCGGAGGAACCGCCATGTTTTCTGAATTTCGGATTACTTCTTCTTGGCGTCTGCTTTCTTTTCGGCCTTTTTGTCGTCCTTAACTTCAATTTTCGTCGCGGTCATCTTGTATTCGATCGTAACTTTGGAGCCGACTTTCAGATCACCGGTAATCTTGGTTGCGGAATCTTTGGCAACTTCCCAATTGTCTTTACCTTTTTTTACAATAATCACATCCCCTTTAATTTCCTGAACAGGCCCCGTCACCTGATATTTATCGGGGCCGGCAGCCATCGCCATTGTAGCAACAAAAACAAATGCACACGCAAAAATCAAAACTTTTTTCATAAACCTACCCTCCTTTAAATTTTGTGTTCATTCATTTAACAACAATAAACTCCCTGATGGCACGAAATGTTTTCCTTATAATCCCTTTGATCTTCATGACATCCTCGACAACCTTGTATGGTCTTTTGGCAATAATGGCTTTTGCCTTTGGTAAAATGTTCATGTTAAAACTATTATAAATCAATCAATAAATTTTTTACCAGAGTCACCACACCTTGTCAAAGCGAATTGCTGATTTCATTAAAAATCTATAAATGATTCACTTGGCTCGAAAGTTCTTGACTATACTCATTTTTCCCGATAATTCACTAACTGTTGAACTAATTTTAATGCTTTCAGGATTAAGCTGCACCCTGAAAGTGAAAAAACAATACAATGAAGAAAACAGATATCCATCCATGCCTGAAAACAAAAAGCAAAAACTTCAACTGGAATATCCCTGTTTGTGGACTTACAAAATCATCGGCACGGACCGGGACGAAATGAAATGCGCTGTTTACGAAATTATCCGGGACCGCCAATGCCGTATCACCCCATCACGTCAAAGTGAAACGGCTAAATATTTTTCCATGAATGTTGAACTCACAGTGGAGAGTGAATCCCATCGCACGAATTTATATGAAGCGCTGAAAGCACACCAGGCCATAAAACTCGTTTTGTAGCTTCTTTTTATTGCTCCTTGGCGTGGAATCGTCTGTCTTTGAGGTATTGCCTGATATTGAACCGATGATTGAAGATAATCAGTACAAAAGTTGCCGCAGCGGCAGCAATGGCAACCGTCGCCCATTGAAAAGCACGGGATTGTCCAATGGACAATACGGCAACCATAAAAAATGAAGCGACAAACGGTATACGTATCACCCCGTAAACCAAAACCCAGGCCATCGCCGCAAGAAGGGCCGCACAAGGGACGATCAGAGCTGTAAAACCCAAATAACTGGCCACCCCTTTCCCCCCGCGAAATCCGTGAAAACAGGGAAAACTGTTTCCCAGGATCAGAAAAAATCCGGTCCAGATCAGCCACCCGCCCTCCGCGGCGATACAATGACGTGCAACGGCAGCAACAGCAATCGCGCGGCCGATATCCAGCGTCAGAATCAGCAAGGCCCATAACATGCCCGCCTGACGATAGACATTGGTCGTTCCCGCATTCCCGCTGAAACTAGACCGCGGATCCTCCCTGCCCGCTAATTTGAAAAACAAAACGGCAAAATTCACCGAACCGGCCAGGTATGCCAGAAGGTATATCAGGATGACTTTTAACATATTCCATCCTTAATCCATGCCGGCGGTCGCATGCGGCCACCGGTAATGTCACGCATCCGTAAACCGCTTACGGTTTCATGGATCCGTCCGTCCGGATCAAAAATCCAGACATCAAACGTCAACACCTCCCGTTCCACTTTCACCGGATTGACCCGGGCGCAATACGCCCCGCCCTTTTGTGTCGTCTTATAAATTATCCTCCGGTCAAAGCCGACCGGAAAGGGAACCATGTCGGCAAATCGCTGTCCCCATACACAGGCCGCGTGCATCGCGGCATCCAGGACGAAAGGTGACCCGAGTATGGCATCATCCGCTGCTGCACTACCACCCTGAATATCGGCCAGCGCGCCTTCTTCCGAAACCGAAAGATCTCCGGTAATGTTTTGGTAGGATTCACCAAAGGGAACCAATTCGCGGTAAATCGACGTTGCAGGAATTTGAATGCAGCGGTTTTCCATTTTACGGGCTGTTCTGAAGGACATGGTGGCACCGGGTAAAACCGCCTCTCCGGCAAACGTCACTCTTGCATGGTCAAGCGTCCTGCTGATAGCGGTATTGTGGATTTTAACGGATGTTTGAAGTGATGCATGGATGCCGTCCGCCGACTCATCAATTTCGATTTGCGCATCCAGGCTTCTATCTGCCGTCTCAACAAACAATGGCCTGGGAAAAAGAGCCGATCTCTGGTCTTGGAGCACAGCCTGAGGGTAATGGCTTTTCACAGATTTTGCCAGAGTAATCAGGGCCTCCACAGCAGGGAAAACGGCCCTCCCGTCAAAACTATGATCCCGAAGATACGGGGCTATTTCCAGCTTTACCGGAAAAAGTCTGCTCATAGTTTGTCCGGAAAGGTCTGCCATAACTTAACCGTCTTCGGATCCACCCCTACCGGCATTCCCGCGGAATTGGCTGCGCAGTGTTTTGTGTATCCGATGCAAATGATGTGGCCTTTTTCCGCATGGGTGATGACATAATCAAACTGCAGCCGCACGCGTTCCAGATGAACCGGTCTTGTATGAATATACATCAGGTCATCGTAATAGAGCGACTGATAAAAGGTGATTCCCAGATCTATAATGGGATAGACATAGCCGCTTTCTTCGATTTCCCTGTACGGGTAAGCCACATCGCGCATCAGCGAGGTGCGGCCGAACTCAAAGTAGCGCAGATAATTGGAATGATAGACGACCTGGGATCGGTCGGTATCGGCATAGAGTGTTCTGTGCACCGTCCGATGCCAGATCAGCCCAGTGGTTTGATCCCGGACATACTTTTCGTCGTTTTTGTACATCTCGGGCACAAAGGGTTTTGGTTTCATTTTACACTCCTCGAAAAATCACGCAGCAGTTCGTTCCGCCAAAGCCAAACGCGTTGGACAGCGCCATTTCATATTTCTGCCTGCGGGTAATGTTCGGCACGACGTCAATATCGGAAAATTCCGGGTCCGGAATATGATTGATTGTTGGAAGAATAACACCCTCCCGCATTCCTTCAATCGTCAGGGCCGCTTCAATGGCAGCCGTAGCCCCCAGGGTATGGCCCATCTGTGACTTATTGGAAGACACGGGAATTTTTTCAATGTTTTTGCCGAATACGTCCCGAAGACATTTGATTTCCGTCTTGTCTCCCTTGGCCGTGGATGTACCGTGGGCATTGATGTACTGGATATCCTCCGGCTTGATCCCGGCATCCTCAATGGTTTCCCTGATCGCCCGGATAATGGTGTGCGGATTGGGACTCGTGTAATGATATGCATCAGATGTCCAGCCTACACCCAGAACCTCGGCACGTGGCGTCAACCCGTGGGTTTTGATAACCTCTTCCGCCGCTAGAACAACGACCCCCGCGCCTTCTGAAAGGACAAAACCCTTCCGGTCGATACTGAAAGGACGGGACACCTGCGCATAATCGCTGTAGGCGCGGTCGCCTTGGTGAACCTTTATCGTGGCATTCATATTGGCAAACCCGTGAATCAGCTCCGGAAGAATCGGCGCATCCGCCCCTCCCGCCACGACAAAATCACAATCCCCGTCACGAATCATACGGGCACCGATCCCGATGGCATGATTGCCGGAGGCGCAGGCACCCTGCGGTGAAAAGATCGGACCGGTGAATTTAAGAAGCATGCCGGCCTTCCCCGAAGGCAGATTGGCGCATAAATTGGGCAGCAGATAAGGACTGACCCGCAGCGGCCCCCGGTGCTCCAGATCGTGCATGGCCACACGAAACGCATCCGTCCCGTTGAGCGCTGATCCGACCAGGCAGGCCATTCTCGGCGCGATGCGATCATCCATGACAATACCTGCATCCTCCAGTGCCGCTCTGCAGACCTCCATTGTCAGAATCACGAACGACGCGTTCCAGTTATACACTTCCTTCGCGTCAGTAAAATCAAGTTCAAGGGGAAACCAGTCAGGGATCTCGCCGACAATATCGCAGGCTGATTCGACCCTGCAGCGCGTCACCTTCCGAAAACCCGCCTCGCCTTTTACAGCCCTCTGCCAGGTTTTTGCAAACGTACTGCCCAGCGGGGTCGCCGCGCCGTAACCGACAACAAATACCCTGCGATTTTGGGGAGCTTTCATAATCTACTTTCCGTTCATTAGGCTATGCGCCTTAAGATCAAACAGGAATTGCAACCGCCAAAGCCAAAGGCATTTTTCAGAACAAATTCCTGCTGCAGAATCCGGGGGCCTTCCGGGACACAATCAAGGGTAATTGCCGGATCCGGTTTAAAGTTAATGGTTGGCAGCAGGGTACTTTGCAGCATTCCCTGCATGGCCAGGATCGTCTCGATGGCGGATGACGCTCCCATCGCGTGACCCAGCTGCGATTTATTGGCTGACGTGGGCGGCGTTTTACTGCCGAATACATTGACAAGTGCATCTGCTTCCACTTTGTCCCCGATTTTTGTTGAAGTCGCATGAGCATTGACAGCATCAACATCTTCAGGCTTCAGACCGGCACCGGCAATCGCAAGTTCAATGCATCTTTGCACGGTTGCAAGATTGGGCGCCACAAAATGGCTGGCATCCGACGTCATTGCCGAACCGGCCATTTCAATCTTTGCTTCAAGTCCGTGGGCACGCGTAAATTCATCTGTTGCCAGAATGATACAACCGGCCCCTTCGGACACCACAAACCCCCTGCGGTTGGCCGAGAAAGGCCGGCTGGTCTTTTCGGGGGGATCTTCGGGTTGTCCTTCTTTCGGACGATAAGCGCCGTTCATGGTAACAAAACCGGCAAGAATGGGTTCCACCAACGGACAATCCACCGCTCCGGCAATGACCACATCCGCCAGACCAAGTTTAAGCATCATATCCCCGATAATCATGGAGGTTACACCCGTGGCACAGGCCGTGATCGTGGAACTGATGGGACCGGTGGCCCCGGTCAGAATGGAAACCTTGCCGCCAACCATGTTAATGCAGGAATTGGGATTGGCAAAGGGATGCGGCATTTTATTCTGGGCAATCATCTGGCGGTCCGCTTTTAAAACCGCATCCATGCCACCGACGGCGGAACTGAACGTGACGGCCACACGCGGCGCGATATCTGCTGTTATTTCCAGGCCGCTCATCTTCAACGCACGGTGAACCACCAGAAGGGCGTAGGGATATATCGGTGACGTCCAGTGTGCCATTTCACGGGGCTGCAAAAACGGATAAGGCCGAATATCCAGTTCGCCCAACTGACCGGCCACACGCACGGGGAAATCGTCTTTCAGCGGAAATCTCGACAGCGGCCCGATACCGCTTTCACCCTGAACAGCTTGCCGCCACTGAATTTCCATGTCCGTTCCCAGGGGAGATACAGCATCATAGCCCAGTATAAACGTTTTTTTTAACACGTCGCATGCACCTTATTTTTTCATATTATCGCCGCAAATCAACCCCGCAGCATTAAGTTTTTATCATGCAAGAGCTTGCCAAAAATATCAATTATAATTTTTTGATTTTTAAAGACAACAAAGAATGTCTTTGAGGGAGGCAAAACTGTCTAAAGGCTAGCAGCCTACAGCATTGTATCTTGTTTCCTGTCCCCTTTTGGAGGGGAAGGTTATTCACAATGTAGGGCGCGTTTGCCAAATGCGCCGCTTCGGATTGCTCGGGGAGCAATCCCTACAACAAGCACCTCCGGCACTATGTGCCACCTCCGCCGGCGGAGGACAATACGGAACTGAATCTATTTATTTTTACCTTTAATCTTGATCCTTGTTCCTTTAACCTCAGTCTCTGTCTACCATGGAATCAATCGGTAGAGCTT
>Ga0208459_1001313_pt1 | contig 23940 bp, 23 predicted proteins | sample AD_UKC087_MetaG_FD_184433 | JGI IMG/M metagenome (GOLD analysis project Ga0208459, IMG submission 184433) | Active sludge microbial communities of municipal wastewater-treating anaerobic digesters from USA - AD_UKC087_MetaG (SPAdes) (version 2) | ecosystem: Engineered > Bioreactor > Anaerobic >... | reverse complement strand
AAAGAATTAAGAAAAGAAGGCATCAAAGTAGGGATGATACGTCCGATTGCAATATATCCATTCCCTAAGAAAGCGTTTGATTCATTGGATTATGGCAGGGTTAAACAAATTTGGGATATAGAACTTTCCATACCATCGCAAATGTTCCGGGATGTAGATTATACAGTTCGCGGAAGAGCACCAGTTTATCAACTGTTAAGATCAGGTGGAATGATGACAAGTAAAGAAAGCATAATTAAGGCTATAAGGGAAAAGGCACTGGAAGGAGAGAATTATGAATAAAGTATATGAAAAACCCAAATTAATACCTGCAGATTTAAGTAATTCCTGGTGCCCCGGTTGCGGTCACGGAACTATACACAAATTGATTGCAAATACTATCGATACTTATCGCATGAAAGAAGAGACAATCATGATAAGTCCTGTGGGATGCGGCACAATGAATACTGCAACTGGTTGGTTTGATTGCAACTCAGTTGCTTGCGCACATGGCCGTGCTTCTGCTGCTGCTTACGCCATAAAAAAGTGTTACCCTGACAGACTGGTTTTTGCGTATCAGGGAGATGGGGATCTTGCTTCCATAGGCATGGCAGAAACAATTCACACTGCTAACCGTGGAGGTAATCTAACGATAATTTTTGTGAATAACGGAAATTTTGGAATGACCGGCGGTCAAATGGCACCTACCAGCTTAATTGGCCAGAGGACGACTACATCGCAAGAAGGAAGAAATTTTAAAGACCATGGCAACCCGATTGGTGTATGTGAATTAATTGCTACTTTGGAAATGCCTAAATATGTTGTGCGGGTTTCTCTGCATGATGCAAAGCATGTAATACAAACACAAAAGGCAATAGAAAAAGCTTTTCGAATGCAGAGTGAAGGCAAGGGATTTTCATTTGTCGAGGTTCTTTCACCTTGTCCTACAAATTGGAAAATGAGTCCGGTGGAATCAATGAAACATATTAATGATGTCGTTATTAAGACTTACCCTTTAGGTGTATTTAAGGAGGATAAATGATTATGGAACACTCTATACTAATCGCCGGATCAGGCGGCCAGGGAATCATGTTAATAGGCAAGTTGCTAAGCTATGCAGCAATTGAAGCTGGTAAGGAAGCGACATTTTATCCTGCTTATGGCGCTGAAATGAGAGGTGGTACTGCGAATTGTACAGTTGTAATTTCAGACGAAGAGATATCCTCTCCTATTTTAGAGCGTTTCACTACGATTATTGCCCTTAATGAACCAAGTTATATAAAATTCCACTCACAGGTAATTGATGGAGGAAATATACTTATTAATTCGTCATTGATAGCTTCGATTTCTGAAGAACTGGGGAAAAAAGCATCTGTTTATGCTGTCCCTGTCAATAATATTGCACTTGAGCTAGGCAGCGAGAAAATCTCAAACATAGTTTTGATTGGTGCCTATATAGGAATTACCGGAATAATAGATCCGGAGGTTTTCAGAAATACTATAAGAAAAATGTTATATAAAGATGAAGAACTTATGAACCTGAATTTAATTGCTTTTGATAAAGGGTTGGCGGCAGGTCAGGACTTTCGTTTATAACTGTTAAAATCAGCTGTTCAGATATACTTATTGAAGTACCCGGTAGAACATATACATCTGTCATATTGGGTACTTGTTTTTTGCTTTAATTTTATATGAATAAATTAATGAAAAATCTTCCTTTAAATGCTATAATAAAGCTGAAAAGAATTTATAGGAGGAGTTATGGAATTTAAAAATTTGATTGTCGAAAAAAATGAAAGAATATGCACTATAAAAATCAATAATCCTCAGACATTGAACGCTTTGAACGGTGAAGTTTTAAACGAGCTTGACCTGGCTTTCGACCTTGTTTCCAAGGATGAAGAAGTGGCAGCAGTGATACTAACAGGGGAAGGAAAGGCTTTCGTAGCCGGTGCGGACATTGCATACATGAGGGGACTCAACGTAGAAGAAGGAAAGAAATTTGCAGAGAACGGGTCAAGAATTTTCAGAAAGATTGAAATGCTTGATAAGGTTGTAATTGCTGCTGTAAACGGCTATGCTCTCGGAGGAGGGTGCGAGCTTGCCATGGCCTGTGATATCAGAATTGCATCTGAAAAAGCAAAATTCGGCCAGCCGGAAGTAGGTCTTGGAATTTGCCCGGGATTTTCAGGAACCCAAAGACTCCCGAGACTGGTGGGGCTTGGCAGGGCAAAGGAATTAATATTGACGGGCTCCCATATAGATGCTCAGGAGGCTTACCGGATAGGACTTGCAAATAAAGTAGTAAACAAAGACAGTCTGATGGAAGAAACATATGCCCTGGCTAAAAAAATCGTTTCAAACTCCAGGACTGCAGTAAAATATTCAAAGGAAGCAATTCACAGAGGAAATGAGGCAGATATTGAGACAGGCATTGCAATAGAGGCAAATTTATTCGGTTTATGCTTTGCCCATGAAGACCAAAAAGAAGGAATGACCGCTTTTATAGAAAAACGGCTGGCAAATTTCAAATAAAATCAAAAGAGAAAAAGACTTATCAAAAGGTCATAAAAAATTAAAAATTTGGTGGATAGTTTCTATCCACCAAACTTACTATACTTCATTTTTATTTAAACTGTCCGCCGCCGCTCATTTGTCTCTGAGCCATTTCAACCAATCTCTTAGTCATGTATCCGCCTACATAACCATTTTGTCTTGCAGTAAGGTTACCCTTGTCTGTCTGCTCATAATTTGTTAAACCTAATTCATTTGCTATCTCAGTCTTCATCTGGTTAAGAGCTTGTTTTGCTTCAGGAACTACTATGTTGTTGCTTCCGCTTCCGCTGTTGCTTGATGCCATTCTTATTCTCCTTTCTCATAAGATGTATTCTTATTATTGTCAAAAAGCTTTAATTTAATCATGTAATATTATGCTAAATTGGTAAATCACTTTGGGCCCTTTGAACCTGTTCTATGTAACAGGTTAAATTTTTACATTGATTAAATTTTAATTTGAAAATCATTTTTATGACTTTCTAAACTTATTATTGACAAGCAAACAAATTATAATACATGGCAATAAAATGCATAAAAGTAATTCATTTGGAGAATTGGAAACCAAAAAATATTTGGAAAAAAATATATACATTAAAAATGATTTTATGCTATTATATAAAAGAGAATGCAACATATTGTTTAAATAAACAATATGTTTAAGCGGGGAAACAAAAGGAATATTATAGCGCCGGAACTTTATTAAAAGTTGACGAGGACAGAGTTATCGAAAATTCGGCGGATGCTCTGCGGTGCAGCTGCACCGATACGGTTTTTACAAATATTACAGGCGACTGTAATGACAAAATAAAATCGACAGCTTCAAATCTTATTGAAATAATAATCTAGGTTTCCCAAATCCCATAATAAAATTACAGAATTACAGACATGTTTTTGTAATTCAAAAAAATTAAAAGAATGGAGAAAATAAATGTGCGGAATAGTAGGATATATAGGATTTGAAGATGTTAAAGACATAATTTTGGGAGGCCTTGAAAAGCTTGAATACAGAGGATATGACTCGGCAGGCATTGCAGTTTTACACAACAATGAAGTATATGTATGCAAAGAAAAAGGAAGGATTTCTGACTTAAGAAAAAACATAGATAAAGAAATAACCGGCACTGTCGGAATCGGCCATACAAGGTGGGCAACCCATGGAATTCCCAATAAAATAAACTCCCATCCCCATCAAAGCAGCTCAAAGCGTTTTACCCTGGTACATAACGGAATTATTGAAAATGAAGAAGAATTAAAAGAAAAATACTTAAAAGGGATTGAGCTTCAAAGCGACACCGATACAGAGGTAATTGTGCAGCTATTGGAGAAATTTGTTAATGACGATGAAGAAACTGAACTTGCCATAAGGCATACCATGAGTGAATTGAAGGGGTCCTACGCTCTTGCCATAATTGATAAAAAAGATATGAATACACTCTATGCTGCAAAAAACAAAACACCCATTTTAGCCGGAAAAGGCATCGGCTTCAACATGGTTGGAAGCGATGCCATGGCAATGATAAACCACACAAACCTATTTTATGAAATTGAGGACAAAGAATTTTTAAAAATAACAAAGGACAATATAGAAATATATACTATCTACGGCAACAAAGTAAACAGGCAGCCGTACAAAGCGGATATTGACGCTTCAGACACGGAAAAGGGAACATATCCTCATTATATGATGAAGGAAATCGAGGAACAGCCCTTTGTAATAAGAAAAATCATGTCAGAATATTCCGATAAATGCGGTAATATGAGCATTTCCCCGGAAATTTTACAACAAATAAGATATTGCGACAAAATAAATATTATTGCATGCGGCACCAGCTATCATGCAGGACTTCTTGGCAAGCAATTCTTTGAAAAAATATCCCATAAACCGGCAGAAGTAATTCTTGCCAGTGAATTCAACTACAACATGCCGCTGTTAACTGAAAAACCCTTGTTCATGTTTGTTTCGCAAAGCGGGGAAACGGCAGACTGCAGAGCTGTATTGGTCAAAGTAAAGGAAATGGGCTATAAGACTCTTACATTGACCAATGTGAAAGGCTCTACGCTGTCAAGGGAAGCAGACCAAACGCTTTTGTTACATGCAGGACCTGAAATAGCTGTTGCATCCACCAAGGCGTACACAGCTCAAATTACAGTATTGGCTATACTTGCAGCCCTGGTTGAAAACAAAATAGGCATGGATGTTTTTAAGGAATTATCCAAAATCGCATACATCATGGAGACTCTTTGCAATGACAGAGACAAATACAAAATATTAGCAAAAGAATTTCTATTAAACAGCAGGAATTGTTTCTATATAGGAAGAAGCATGGACTACTTTTTATGCCTTGAAGCAGCTCTTAAGCTGAAAGAGATTTCATATATTCAAACAGAAGGATTTCCGGCAGGTGAATTAAAGCACGGGACAATTGCATTAATTGAAAAGGACACTCCTGTAATTGCAGTAATTACGCAGGAAAATATCAATCTCAACACAAGAAGCAACATTAAGGAAGTCAAAGCAAGAGGAGCTAAAACAATGGTTATATCCATGCGTAAAATCAGCCAGGAAAAAGACCACATAGTAATAGATGACGCAAATGAACTGCTATCGCCTTTAGCAGCTATAATCCCTGTTCAATACTTGGCCTATTATGCCGCATTGTTAAAAGGATGTGATATTGACAAGCCAAGAAATTTGGCAAAATCGGTTACTGTGGAATAGGTGGCGGTCAAGCACCGCTCCTGCAAAATACCATTATGCCGGAAACCATCAGGGCAACTCCGATGAGTTTCATCCATTCAAAGCTTGTACTTTCAGTGCCGAACAAGCCCAACACTTCAATTAAATATGAAACAGCAAGCTGAGCCAGCAGAATCAGCATTGTAGCATTGGCAGGCCCTAAATCAGATATTCCTTTAATGACGGTATATGTAATGAAAGCACCGATGACACCGCCAAGCAAATAAAATTTCTCACTAACTTCAAACACCGAAAACAAAGCTTCCCGTCCGCTAAAAAACCATAAAGTCATGCTTGCCGCAAAAGCTGATATATGAACAAAGCTTGTTGCAGCCCACATATTTGATGATTCCATTACGCGGGTATTAAAAACTCCCTGCACGCTCATTAACAGTCCTGCCAACAGCGCAAATAAAGTTCCTGATATATTAATCCTCTCCTAATAATGATCTGTATTTGTTATCCTGTTTTTTTGCTTTTTTTATAGTATCCCAAAAATACCCGGTTTAATTAAAAACAATATGAATAAAAAATTTAAGTCGCCGATAAAAGTGTTTGTAAAATTACCAATAAAAAATTATCAGGGGTAAAGTATCAGAACCTAATAATAATTGACAATTTAAACAGATTATAATATTATTCTTACTAGAGAAGACCTAGAGACAGAAATGAAGGCAAAACATCTTTTAGGCAACACATACTGCATAGATGCAGGGATTTCTTACATCCATTTTTAAGAAACGAGAATTATATACCAGCGTTTTAGGAGGAGTTTATGCCAAAAACAAACTTTACACCTTCAAAACACGGATTTCACTTTAGAAATGATTTCATCAATAAAATAATCAGCACAAGCTTCGGCAAAATGGAAACCAGAGGCAGATGCGGAGGAATGGCATTTGCTTCATTGGATTACTATTTTTCGGGCATTCCAATACCGGCACATGAATCGAAGGACTTTCCAAACGGCAAGACCCCGCCGGACGGCAATCTGCTGGCAGAATATATATATGAAAGAACAATCAACTCTTTATTTACCATGCACTCATTTAAGTTCTTCGACTGGTCCCTGCAAAAGGACAATCCGAAAGGCATAAGAAAAAGTGTTTCCTATAAAAGCAAAATGGAAGAGTTCCCCAAGCTTATGAAATCAATCGACAAGGGAGAACCGGCAGTAATAGGGGTGATCAGTGCAAGGAAGGCATCCGAAATAACCCATAACCACCAGGTAGTTGTATACGGCTACGAATTTGATGCCGAAAAAAACCATATGGCACTTTACACCTATGACAGCAACTATCCCGGCAAGGAGATTGTCATTGAATCCTGCTGCTCAGACGATAATTTCCGGTCATCTGCAGGCCAGGAATGGAGAGGATTCTTCCTGCAGGACTACCATCCGAAAAAACCCAAATATATTGATATAGATACTAAAATAACAACAGAGGAATCAGTTAATGTTTATTCCATAAAAAATATAGGACAATTTCCATCAAATACAAAATATCTTGACATTCCAAAGGAGATAAAGGAAAACACCGGCATAATTCTTCCCGGTGAGGAAATTAAATTTTCATATATAGAAAACCAAAACACTTAAGTTATCCTTAAGTGTTTAAATTTATTTACTCTATTATTATATCTCTAGGATGGGGCGGGATGTCTATCCTTTCCTCTATGGCAGGATATACCTGAGGCTGTGTTACAGGAACCAATTCTATTGAAAAATCAGTTGTTATATCCGGGAACAAACGAATGTTATACAATATATTTGCAAAATATCCGAAAGCATCCACCCTTAAATTATAAGTTGAAAAATCATATTCAGGTCCAACGATTTGAGTTCCCAGAACATTTGCCATTGGCAGTTCTATCCTTATGGGATTCAATATTGTTATTAAATGCATAACCGGGATATCTCTTCTCGCCCCGTCAGTTACATAGATTGTTATGGTTGCATTATCTACATCCATTCCGGTTACCTGGTCTATTACATGTATTCTCATGAAACCGCCGGCATTATTTTGTGATATATTATTTTGGCTTTGATATAAGTTTTGACCAGGGTATAACCTATAATTGTAACGGCCTGCATTAAAAGACCGTGGATAATAATCAGTAAATCGGCCTCCAGGCATATTTATCATAATATATTTCCTTCCTTTCCCTAATTAATAAAGATAATATTATATGATCATTATATGCAATGGTGTGACTAATGTCATGGGGACGGGGGTGCCGTCACATTGCTCAAAACAGCAGTGTTGAAGCAATTCCGAAATAAACTACCAGTGCCAATGCATCCACAATTGTGGTAATCAGCGGGCCAGCCATTATTGCAGGGTCCAGCTTTAGCTTTTTAGCTGCCAGGGGAAGCATCCCTCCGACTATTGTTGCCAACATAACAATAACTCCCATAGTAAGGGAAATTGTTAAAGAAACCATAAATCCTGCCTTGCCGGTAAGCACATTTTTCCCATAAATCACCAAACCCAAAATAACTGATACCAATAAGCTTATTCTCAGTTCCTTCCACAAAACCTTCCCTGCGTCCTTTAAAGTTACATCCTCTGTAGCCAATCCGCGGATTATCAAGGTTGAAGACTGGTTTCCGGAACTTCCCCCCGTATTCATAATCATTGGAATAAACGCCATAAGAATAGCATAGGTGCTCAGGAGGTTCTCAAATTTGGTAATAATGCCGCCGGTTACGGACGCCCCAAGCATCAATACCAAAAGCCAGGGAATCCTTTGCTTGGATAATTCCAGTACCCCTGAATCCAAATAGGTAGTTTCCAAAGGCGTCATGGCAGCCATTCTCTGCATGTCCTCGGTGTTTTCATCCTCTATTACTTCCATGATGTCATCAAATGTAATAATTCCGGTGAGCCGGTGTTCCTTGTCAACAACAGGCATTGCCATAAAGCCGTATTTCGTAAAAAGATTTGCAACTGTTCCCTGATCATCATGGGTTTCCACATAGATTATTTCTTCGTGCAGCAGGTCCCCTACTTTCATATCAGAATCTGAAATCACCAGGTTTCTAAGCGATACAATTCCTTCCAGCTTCTTTTTATTATCTGTGACATAACATGTATAAATTGTTTCCTTGCTTAATCCGGTCTCCTTGATGTGAGCTAATGCTTCCTGTATCGTCATGTTTTTTTTAAGCTCCACATATTCGATAGTCATCAGGCTTCCGGCTGAATGAGAAGGGTATTTCAAGAATTGGTTTATTAATACCCTCTCTTCGTGGGTTGAATTGGTTAAAATTTTATTAACAATATTAGCAGGCATTTCTTCAATCAAGTCAATCATGTCATCGAAAAACAACTCGCCCAAAATGAACTTCAGTTCCTTGTCCGACACCGCAGAGATTATTTCTTCCTGCTTTTCTGCCGAAAAATGAGCAAAAACCTCAACGGCAACATCCTTTGGAAGTATTCTGAAAACCAGCAAAGATGTATTTTGTTCCAGCTCTTCTAATATTTCTGAAATATCTACTTCATTCATATCTGAAAGTTCTTTTTTCAATTCAATATAATTCTTTTGTTCAATAAGCTCCAGTATTCTTTCATCTTTCATTGGTCCCTCCTTAAATTATAGTACAAATGTCCATTAATCAATCAGAGAAACCGCAGCGGCGAATACGTCTTCCCTGAAAATGTAAAATTATATTTGACCGCTTTGCATGTACTTAAAGGGTCAGAGTCCATACTCACCACTCCTTAAAAAGTATTTAGAATATTATATTCAATATTCCTGTATATGATTATATCACACTAAAATTATATCTTAAAGAAAATTTGAAAAAAGAATTTATTTTATATGACAAGGGGACAGGGGTGCTGTTATCTTTTTTGCCCTTTGGTGATGATTATGTTATAATGTTTTAAACAAATATTTGGAGGAAAAATAATGGAAGTTAAAAAAGGAAAGAATAAATTTTACATAGGAATAGAGGAAGCTCCCCTGGCAGAAATAATATTTTCTATCAATGAAGAAGGAATTATCGTTGCCGAAAGTACAAAAGTATCTGAGGAATTAGGCGGAAAAGGAGCAGGAAAACTCATATTGAAGGAATTAGTGGATTGGGCAAGAAAAGAAAACAGAAAGATAAAACCCCTCTGCCCCTTTATTATAGCTCAAATGGAGAAAAATTCTGAATACCATGATATGTTAGCTTAAGGGAGGTTAATATGAAAATGGAATGGTTCAAATGTCAATGAAAGAATATAATTAAGTTTTAATAAACACAGATAGTTCATCTGTGTTTATTATTTTGCAGCAAAATACAATAATCTGATAATAAATTTATGTTTAAGTTGCCCATAGCCAAAGCGTGCGAAATTAAAAAATTTTTAAAAATTTCTCTTGACAATAATAATATCAATGCTATAATGAACATAAAATAACACAAACAAACAAAGTCAAACATTCATTTGGGAGGTAACATGCTGCAAATTGAAAGAAGGCAAATGATTATTCAATATCTTGAAGAACATGAGGCAGTAACAGTTGAAGAACTGGCAAAATTATTTAATGTTGCCCCAATGACAATTCGAAGGGATTTACAGTTTTTAGAGGATAAAAATATTGCTGCCCGCACATTTGGCGGCGCTGTATTGAAATCCAGATTAATTGATGAAGTTCCATATGAAAACAAGAGTCTCGCAAATATTGAAAAAAAGAAAAAAATAGCTGATTATGCTGCATCTTTAATACGCAACGGTGATACTGTTATACTGGATGCAGGAACAACCAATATGGAAATTGCAAGATTGCTGGTAAATTATAAAAATCTTAAAATTATAACAACTGATTTAAACATTGCAACCTTTGTAAGTGCATCAACGGATTTTGAAATTTTATTTCCTGGAGGCAAAGTTCAAAACTCAACCGGATCCTGCTACGGTTCAAGCACAGTGGACTTTTTAAAAAATATCAATGCTGATATTTCATTTATAGGAAGCAGTTCCGTCGACATACAACATGGCATTACAACTCCTTCCATGGAAAAAGCTGATGTAAAAAGGCAAATGATCAAATGCTCGGATAAAAGTATCCTGGTTGCCGACAGCAGCAAGTTCGGGAAAAAAAGCTTAATAAAGGTTTGTAATTTAAACGACTTCCATGGAATAATAACTGACAGCAATTTGGATGAACTAACTGCCGATAAAATTAAAAGTAAAAAAATTAAAATAAAATTAGTTTAGGAGGTCCTAATGTCAAAAGTAATTATTATTGCTGATGATTTGACAGGTGCTAATGCGACAGGCGTACTTCTTGCAAGACAAGGTTTTAAATCTGCTACATTTTTAAATTTAGACAAGTATGACAAGGAAGAAAGCAAATATTTGGACGTTATTTCCATAAGCACTGATTCAAGAGCGATACACAGTGATGAAGCTTATGAACGGGTTAAAACAATTGCAGAATTCTTTAAGGATGATGATGTTGCATTATTTTCCAAAAGAATAGACAGTACTTTAAGAGGTAATATCGGCTCTGAAATTTCCGGACTATTAGACAACCTGCAAGAGGATACATATGCCTTAGTCGTTCCTGCATTTCCCAGCTCAGGCAGGGTTTGCATCGGAGGATTTTTGATGGTTAATCAGGTCCCCCTGGAGAAAACAGATGTTGCCAAAGATCCTAAGACACCGGTTTACACCTCCCGGGTAGTATCCCTTTTGGAAGAACAAACCGATAAAAATGTGGGTTTTGTAGAGCTGGATAAAGTTTTAAAGGGTGAATTTGCCATAGAGCAGTCCCTGCTGTCAGAAATAAAAAGAGGATGCAGAATAATTGTTGTTGATGCAACAACTGATGAAGATATTGACAGAATAGCCAAGGCAGTTAAAAATTCAAAGCTTAATATCATCTCAGTTGACCCCGGTCCGTTTACCGCTGCTGTAGCCAGGGAATATCTCGAAGTTCCAGCCATTAGTCCCGGAAAAAAGGTGATGCTGACAATTGGAAGCGTATCTAACCTTACAAGAAAACAAATAGATGAGTTAAGATTGGAATTCACTCCTTATTTGGTAGAAGCAGATGCATTGAAGCTTATTTATGAAGACACAAAAGAGCATGAAATGGAGAGAATTATTAATAAACTCATGGATAATATGGAGGATTTCGAGGTTATAGGAGTTATTACCACCAGGAATGAAAACCAGGTGTTGAATCTTACTGAAATTGCCAATGACCTTAATATTCATGAAGAAGAAGTTTCACTAAAAATCACAAACGGGCTTGCAGAAATCACAACAAATCTGCTTAAAAAAGCCGAAGATCAAATAGGAGGCCTTTATACCTCCGGCGGAGACGTTACGGTTGCCGTATGTAAGGCACTCGAATGTGCAGGCATTGAAGTTAAGGATGAGGTTCTGCCACTTGCAGTTTACGGAAGACTTATAAAAGGAAAATACCACAACACCCCTATTATTACAAAGGGCGGCCTTGTGGGAGATGAAAAAGCATTAATTAAATGCGTCAATTATTTATTGACTAAATTATCAAATGAATATGGTGCAAAAAATTCAAAAAAAGAAGGAGAATAATAATGAGTAAACCAATAATCGGCATCCCATTAGGAGACCCTGCAGGCATAGGGCCTGAAATAGTGGTAAAAGCTTTAAACGAAAAAGAAATTTATGAAGTTTGCAGTCCCTTGGTTGTCGGTGACAAAAGCATATTGGAACAAGCAATGAAGTTTTGTGATATTTCATTAAATATTAATTCTGTTAAAGAGCCCGCAAACGGAAAATATGAATACGGAACAATTGATTTAATTGATTTAAACAATGTGGATGTAAACCGGCTGAAAATCGGCAAGGTGCAAGCTATGGGTGGAAAAGCTGCTTTTGAATATATTAAAACAGTTGCTAACTTAGCTCTTGAAAAAAAAGTGGACGCTATAGCTACAACCCCCATAAACAAGGAATCCTTAAAAGCTGCGGAGGTTCCTTATATTGGACATACTGAAATACTTGAAGATTTAACAAATTCATACAATCCTTTGACTATGTTTCAGGTCCATAACCTAAGGGTATTTTTCCTCACACGTCACGTATCCTTAAGAAAAGCGTGCGACCTTGTGACCAAGGACAGTGTTTATGAGTTTATAACAAGATGCATTGAAGCTTTGAGAGTTTTGGGAATAAAAAATCCTAAAATTGCGGTGGCAGGCTTAAATCCTCACAGCGGCGAGCACGGGTTGTTCGGATATGAAGAGGTTGATGAAATCGAACCTGCTGTAAAAAAGGCAAAAGAAGAAGGTATAGATGTTGTTGGACCGGTTCCTGCCGACTCAGTCTTTTATTTTGGATTGAAGGGCAGATATGATGCAGTATTGAGTCTTTATCATGATCAAGGACACATTGCAACTAAAATGGTTGACTTTGACAGAACAATTTCTATAACTAACAACATGCCTTTCTTAAGAACATCTGTAGACCATGGAACAGCCTTTGATATAGCCGGCACAGGCAAAGCAGGAGAAGTAAGCATGGTGGAAGCAATAAAATTAGCGGCATTGTATGCTCCTAATTTCAATAAATAAAATTATAAATTAACAAGGAGGAAATTATGGAACAAGTAGTTGGAAGCCAAATGATTTTTGGCTTGGTAGTTGGTATCGCCCTTTTAATTGTTTTAATTTTGAAAACAAAAATTCATGCATTTTTGGCTTTGATTATTGCAGCAGCTGTAACAGGCTTAGTTGGCGGAATGCCTTCAAATGATGTATTATCATCAATTTCCAAGGGATTTGGAAACACTCTGGGAAGCATAGGTATCATAATTGGCTTTGGTGTTATGATGGGAGAAATATTCGAAGCATCAGGTGCAGCAGAAAGAATGGCACAAACATTTATTAAGAAGCTTGGTAAAGGCAAAGAAGAAATAGCTCTTGCAATAACAGGTTTCCTTGTATCTATTCCAATATTTTGTGATTCCGGATTTGTTATCCTTTCACCTTTGGCAAAGGCTATTTCAAGAAAAACGAAAAAATCAGTTATAACCCTTGGAGTTTCATTGGCGGCAGGACTTGTTATCACTCACTCCCTGGTTCCTCCTACTCCGGGACCGGTTGGTGTTGCAGGATTATTTAACGTAAACGTAGGTTCATTGATTTTATGGGGTATAGTATTGGCAATACCTATGACTTTAGCAGCGGTTTTATATGCAAAATATTTAGGCAAAAAAATCTACCAGCTTCCTACAGAAGATGGTGAGGACTGGATAAGACCTGCATACCAGGAGCCGGATTATTCTTCAATATTAAATGAAGAAAACGAAAATCTTCCTTCAACATTTATGTCATTTGCACCGATTGTAATTCCTATAATATTAATATTAATAAACACAGTTTTAACAGCTATGAAAGCTTCAGGCACTGTTGTTAACGCATTAGTATTTTTGGGAACACCGGTTATTGCTGTCGGAATTGGCTTAATAGTTGCAATATATGGCTTATCCGGAAAATATACCAGAAATGAAACTATTGATTTAATGGAAAGAGGAATTAAATCTGCAGGAATCATCATACTTGTTACCGGCGGTGGCGGGTCACTCGGTATGGTTCTACGCGATTCAGGAGCGGGAGACTATATAGCAAACGCCATTTCCCAAACAGCACTTCCTCCCATATTACTGCCGTTTGTAATAGCTACTTTAATCAGACTTGTTCAGGGAAGCGGAACGGTTGCCATGATTACATCTGCATCCATAACAGCACCAATTATAGCAACATTGAATGTTAATCCGGTGTTTGCGGCATTGGCAGCCTGTACAGGTTCATTGTGTTATTCATACTTTAACGACAGCTACTACTGGGTTGTTAACCGTATGCTGGGCATAAAAGATGCAAAAGAACAAATGAGAGTCTGGTCATTTACAACAACAATAATTTGGGCTGTTGGATTTGTTGAACTGTTAATTTTAAATGCCATATTCTAATATAAATTTATAAAAGATAAAATCCCGACCATAATAGCTTTATTATGGCGGGATTTTTTATACTTTTTATATCATTTTTATTAAATAAATTAATTCTTCGTATGGATTTAATTGTCACATTATGCTATAATTAATTCAATGTATTAAATTTATAAAAGTTTGAATAATGAGAAACATATTATAGGCAGAGGGGGAGCAATGTCACTTAATAATGGTTTCTATGAGAGCGTTATCAACAACCTTATAGATGAAGAAATACATAAACTTAGGCATCAAAAAGAATATTATATCGATAAAAAACAAATAGACGAAGAAGAAAGCAGTTCAATCTTATCAAAATACATGTCTATAGTAATTAACAAATCTCTAAACAGAATTTCCGGTAAAGAAAAATTAAGCAAACAAATTGATATATGCAATAAAATAATAAATCTTTTAATAGATGAATTAGAATTGCATGATTTTAATGAGTTTATTATTAGTGAGAATGCAGAATTATTGCTTGCTGTTTTAAACAGCATTAATAAATCACCATTAGAAAAAAATCATAAAATAAGACCTGTTACCTCTATTGCTATGAATGCACTTTTTACAGGTGCTAAAAACGAACCAACATTAGGAAGTGAATTAGTTAAAGAAATAAATACAGCTGAAAGAATAGATATGCTGGTTTCTTTCATTAAATGGAGCGGGTTAGTTCAAATATATGAAGCATTAAAAGATTTTACAAAGGAACATGAATTGCGCATTATAACTACATCCTACATGGGTGCCACAGATTATAAGGCAATATTAGAATTGTCCAAACTACCAAACACTGAAATTAAAATATCTTATGATACTAAAAGAACCAGACTTCATTCCAAGTCTTATATGTTTTATAGGAATACCGGTTTTTCTACTGCCTTTATAGGTTCATCAAACCTTTCGAATGCAGCATTAACATCTGGTTTGGAATGGAATTTAAAAATTTCAGAATATACTTCCAAAGAAATGCTTAATAAATTTAATGCAACATTTGAATCTTATTGGCATGATAATGAGTTTTATTCATTTAATAAAGATAACGAAAATGATACAAAAACTTTAATAAACGCTTTAAAGGTAGAAAGTAACACAGACAGTAATGGCTCACAATTTTATTTCGACATCACACCATATTCTTATCAAAAAGAAATCTTAGATAAACTCCAGGCAGAACGTGAAGTACATAATAGATATAAAAATTTGTTAGTGGCAGCAACAGGAACTGGGAAGACAATCATTTCAGGTTTTGATTACAAAAGGTTCGTAGAAGATAATCCTGGCTCAAAAAACAAGCTTCTTTTTGTTGCTCATAGAGAAGAAATTTTAAAACAAAGTTTAGATGCATTTAGGATGATATTAAGAGACAGGAACTTTGGAGACCTATGGGTCGGAAGATATGAACCTTCTCAAATAGAACATCTTTTCATTTCAATTCAAACATTTAATTCCAAAGAATTCACTGAAAATATAAAAGAAGATTATTACGAATATGTCATAATAGATGAATTTCACCACTCCGCAGCTAAAAGCTATAGAAAGTTATTAGAATATGTTAAACCTAAAATATTATTAGGAATGACAGCCACACCTGAACGTATGGATGGCAAGGACGTTACTAAATATTTCGATAATAAAATAGCAGCTGAAATTAGATTGGGTGAAGCTATAAATAGAAAAATACTAAGTCCATTTAATTATTTTGCCGTTACCGATGAAGTATCATTAAAAGATATTGAATGGAAAAGTGGCGGATATATTGTAAGTGAGCTTGAAAAGGTTTATACGAAAAACAATCAAAGAGCTAATTTAATTATTGATAGTATAAAAAAATACACTAAGAGTATTAAAGATGTAAGAGCATTAGGCTTTTGTGTAAGTAAACTACATGCTGAATTTATGTGCAAGTATTTCAACAAGGTAGGTATTCCTTCAATTTATTTGACTTCAGATTCAAGCAATGAAGAAAGAGATAGTGCAAAAAGTAAGTTAAATAAAAAGGAAGTTAATTTTATATTTGTTGTAGATTTATATAATGAAGGCGTTGATATACCAGCAATTGATACGGTATTATTTCTACGGCCTACCGAAAGTATTACTGTATTTTTACAGCAGCTAGGAAGGGGATTAAGACTTTATGATGGTAAGGATTGCCTGACGGTATTAGATTATGTAGGACAAGCAAATAAAAGCTATAACATTTATGAGCAAAAGTTTAGGGCACTAATCGGTAACACAAACTTTACGGTAGAAAAGGAAATAGGAAATGAGTTTCCAAATTTACCAAAGGGTTGCTTTATTCAGTTAGAAAGAATTGCGAAGGATTACATATTAGAAAGTATAAAGAATGTTATAAATAACAAGACCAATATAAAAAGAAAGCTGATAGAATATGCAAGTAACAAAAGCACATATGATGTAGTTGAATTTTGCAAGTCTAGTAATGTAGAGCTAACTGATATTTATAAAAGCTATAGTTTTACTCAACTTCTTGCAGAAGCAGGAGTAATTAAAGACTTTGATTATAATCAATATAAAAAAGAATCAGATGGGATCTCAAGACTCTTACATATTAATTCAAAAGAATATATTGAGTTTATATTAAAGATTTTAATGACTAACAAATTTGATTATAAATCCTTAAATGATTATGAGGAATTAGTGCTAAATATGTTCTACTATGAATTATGGCAAGATACATTAGAAAAATCTGGATTTGATAAAATAAAGGATTGCATAGATAAATTAAAGGGATGCCCTCACTTATTAAATGAAATTATTTCTATCTTGGAATACAATTTAGAAAACATCGACTTTAAAGAAAAAGATATAAATTTAGGTTATCCATGTCCATTAAAGCTTCATAGTAGATATTCCATGGCAGAAGTATTGGCTGCGTTAGAAGAATATAAACTTGGTTATAAGGCACCATTTTGGCAAGGAGTTAAGTATTTAGATGAAAAGAAAACAGATATATTCTTTGTAACATTAAATAAATCAGAAAAAGATTACTCTGAAACCACAATGTATGATGATTATGCCATAGATGATGAATGCTTCCACTGGCAGTCCCAAAGCGTAACTTCAGACATATCACCAACTGGACAAAGGTATATCAATCATGAGAAATTGGGCAGTAAGGTTGTATTATTCTTAAGGGAAAGAAAAAGTGTAAATGGTATAACAGAACCGTATTATTGTCTAGGGACAGCTAAGTTTGTAAGTTATGAAGGCAGCAAACCAATGAGTATAGTGTGGAAGTTGGATAATAAGATGCCTGAGTTTATTAAGAAGAAGACAAGTGGGAATGTGATGGTGGGGTAAGGAGGTTTTATGGAATATTTAATTATAATTGTAATAATTACTTTTATTCTAAGTTTACCTTCAGTAAAAGGGTTCTTTGGTGAAATTTTCATCAGATTTTTATTAAAACTATTAGATAAAGAAAAGTACATAGTTGTTAATGATGTATTAATACCAACATCAGATGGAAGAACATCTCAAATTGATCATGTTATTATATCAATATATGGTATTTTTGTCATTGAAACTAAAAACTATAATGGTTGGATTTTTGGTAGTGAACATAGCAGGAACTGGATACAGGTTATTTATAAAACAAAAAATCAATTTTACAATCCAATTATTCAAAATAATGGACATGTTAAAGCGATTCAAGATATATTATCAGATTATTCTTCGATTAGATATATTCCCATTGTAGTATTTACATTAAAAGCTAATTTAAAAAAGCTTGATGTTTCATCTCATGTTGTTTACAGTTTAGGTTTGCTTAATACAATAAGATTATATAATGACGAAAATATATCGCAAGTAGATTTAGAAAGAATTCATCAAATTATTATTAATGCAAATAATGAAGATGCCGTAGCAAGAATGGAACACGTTGAAAGAATAAATAATTTTAAATATAAGGTTGAAGCTGGGATATGTCCTCGATGTGGAGGAAGGCTTGTAGAAAGAAATGGGAAATATGGAGAGTTTGTTGGATGTAGCAATTATCCTAAATGTAGGTATGTTTTTAAGTAAGGGTAAGTAATTTATAAATTATATTATTATTCAATTTAGATTTATATATATAAAAGTATATAATTAAAGAGGAACAGTCATGTCAATAAATACCTTTCACCTTGCCAGCGGTGCAGAAGACAAGTTCATAGAACTATTCACAGATGTATTTGGTATAGAAAATACCCAATACAAGTTAAAAATATGATTTCTCAAAATGAATTTGTCCGCATGGTTTCTGTACAAAATGAAACAATATCAAGGTATATTTCTGACGGAAGAATAATTCCTGACAGAATAATAGAAACAGGTTATAGAAACTTTAACTTTTTCTATGAAGATACGGTTAAAAGTTATGCCAAAAATTATAACTGGGATATAATAACTGCAGCGAATATGATGGCTAAATTTATGGAAATGGTTGAAAAGATGGATATGTCGTATTCTTATAAACCAGTCTTAATGTATGCAATGCTCGAAAATGCAGATGAAAAAGGCAGAGTATTAATTGAAGATTTAATAGATTACTTTATTTATTTTTATGAGGACAGAAGAAAAAAAGGATTAACAGTAGAAAAGAAAAAGTGTATTTATTTAAATGGGGATTATACCAGAAGTGATGTAAAAAATAACATTTTAAGCAATCCATTTAAGCGGTTTGCAGACATGGGATTTATGAGGCAAAGCAAGGACCTAGAGTATGTTGAATTTAACAGAAACATATGGAACAAGATGACAAAAGAAGTTACTAAACAAATAATAGAATATAGCGATAAAGCATTAGACAGATATTATAACGGGTAAGGTGATGTATGAGTTGTATATTTTGCAATATTGACAAAGAAAGAATAATTTTAGAAAACGAAGGTGCTTTTGCTGTTTATGATGTTTTTCCGGTAAGCCAAGGTCATATGCTTATTATGCCTAAAAAACATATCAAAAACTATTTCGAGGTTGATGAGCATACAAAGACACAATTGTGGAAATTAGTAGATGAATGCAAGGAAATTGTGGATAAAAAATTTAACCCTGCAGGATACAACATAGGAATAAATTGCGGAGAAGCAGCAGGTCAAACAGTGATGCACTTGCGCATTCATTTAATTCCAAGGTATCTGGGTGACATTGAAAACCCAAGAGGAGGGGTGCGGGGAGTTATTCCTAATAAGCGCATTTATTAGGGTATGTAAACAAAGAATAGGAGATCACTATGGAATATAAGAAATCGATAATTAATCTAATAAAAGAAAGAACATCTACCAGGACATATGACGGCAGTGGGCTGGAAAAGGAGCATTTAGACGACCTGAATGCATATTTGGACAAAGTAAACCAGGAGATAAAAATCAAGGCAAGGTTTAAGATTATATCCAATCTTGGGACAGGAAAAAAAGAATCCAAAAAGTTAGGAACTTATGGATTTATTCAGGGAGCCAGCACTTATATTATTGGTATTTTGGATAAGGATGACAATGATGCCTTAGAGTTTGGGTATGTATTTGAAAAAATAGTTTTATTTGCCACTGATTTAGGTGTTCAGACATGCTGGCTGGGAGGAACATTCAGCAAGGATAATTTTGCGGAATTGGCAGATTTGAATGAAAATGAATTTATAGCTATAATATCGCCTGTAGGATATAAAAAGGAAAAAATGAGGACTTTTGAAACGACATTGAGAGCAACAATCGGTGCTGATAAAAGAAAGCCCTGGAATGAGTTGTTTTTTAATAAGAGTATGAAGCCTTTGGAAGAAGATGAAGCCGGTGAATTTAAAATGCCTCTTGAAATGGTTAGACTTGGTCCTTCTGCTTCAAATAAACAGCCCTGGAGAATTATTAAGGATGAGGATATGTTTCATTTCTTCATTAGCAGAAATAAGGGATATGGCATAACAGCTTATGACTTACAAAAAAATGACCTGGGTATTGCTAAATGTCATTTTGATTTAACACTAAATGAACTAGGAATAAAAGGCAATTGGCAGGAACTAAAGGATGTCCTAGTTCCAAATGACTGGGAATATGCAGTTTCATGGACTTTATAATTATTAAAAAATATTTCAATAAACTTGATATAGAAATAGGAATAGAGTTATATGAAAAAAATAAAAAATAAGATAATTGTTATATCAATAATTTTGGTTTTTATCCTAGGTGCTGGGTTTTATAATTATTTATCAGATTATTATAAAGCTGAACCTTCAGCAGTCGAATTGATGAATAAAGATCAAAATATTAGCATTGTTGATGATGAAAATATGATTACATTTAAGCCTGGGAATTCTTCTTCTGATATTGGTCTTGTATTTTATCCTGGCGGAAAGGTTGAACATTTGGCGTATATTCCTTTAATGCAAAAGATTGCTGAAAGAGGTTATACATGTGTTCTGATGAAGATGCCGTTTAATCTTGCTGTTTTCGATATTGACGCAGCCGACAGAGCTTTTAAGGAAATTGCGGAAGTAGATTTTTGGTATGTAGGCGGACATTCTCTTGGTGGGGCTATGTCATCAGAGTTTGCCCAAAAAAATCCTGAAAAGATAAAAGGTATTATTTTATTAGGGGCTTATACTTCCGGAGATTTAAGCAATACAGATCTTAAATTGCTATCTATTTATGGTTCTGAGGATAAAATATTAAACCTTGAAGCTTTAGAAGAGAGTAAAACAAAAGAACCAAAGGATTCAAGACTTCAAATTATTAAAGGAGGCAACCATGCTTATTTTGGCAATTACAAGGAGCAAAAAGGCGATGGTATTGCTTATATTACAAATGATGAACAGCAGAATATGACTGCAGATATGATAGCTGAGTTTTTTGAAGCGTCTAATGAATAAGGATAAAATGTCTATGGGCGCTATGATATGTCTAATAATGAAAATCAAATGAATATGGAGCATCGGCAGCTGATATAATGGTGTCATGGATTAGGGATTAATAACGGTAAATTTATGCAACATGAAGGTAAGGAGCTAACGCATGTTAAATATGAAGAAAGTACTAAAAATTGCTTTAATGTTTATTGTATTTGTAGTATTTGTTTTTATTATATCTATTCTAGGCTTTTCTGTTTTAGAGAGATATGATTTATTAGATAATAGCATTATGAAGTATATTGTAAACATATTATCAATTATCACAGGAATATTGTTTATACGATTTCTTATAAATAAAATGAAATAAAAGGAAGAAGAAATTGTTTTGGATTCTTCTGATTTTGTTGAAAGTGAAATTAAATTTATAGAGAGGTATGAAATTATGAAATATGATTTTACAAGTATTATAGACCGCCGGGGAAGGGATTCAATAGCTGTTGATTTAATGCCCGGATTTGGACCGGAAGCTCCCGGGGAAGGATTCGACATAATTCCTATGTGGGTTGCAGATATGAATTTCCCTACGGTGCCCACCATTCAGGAGGCAATTATCGAGCGGGCAAAGCATCCTATGTTTGGATATTTTCAGCCAAGCAGGGAGTATTTTGATTCCATTATCAGGTGGCATGAAATTCGCAATGGAGCAGAAGGTCTGGCCAAAGAACACATCGGTTATGAGAACGGGGTTCTTGGCTGCGCCATGTCTATTGTTGATGCCTTTTCTGCTCCCGGGGACTTTGTTCTTCTTCATTCGCCAACATATATAGGATTCACATCATTATTGACAAGCAACGGCCGGAGGATTATTCATTCAGATCTGGTCCAGGATGAGGAGGGAGTATGGCGGATGGATTATGATGACATGGATGAAAAGCTCAAGAAATACAAAATCCATGTGGCAGTATTCTGCTCGCCCCACAACCCCTGCGGACGTGTATGGGAGCGGGAAGAAATTGAAAAAGCCATGGAAATTTATAAGAACAATGACTGTGTGGTTATTTCTGATGAAATCTGGTCAGATATTATTCTCTATGGCAACAAGCATATTCCAACTCAAAGTGTGAGTGAGGATGCCAAAAATCGGACTGTTGCTGTTTATGCTCCCAGCAAGACATTTAATCTTGCGGGGCTGGTTGGGGCTTACCATATTATTTACAACGACTATCTCCGTGACCGTGTAAGGGCTCAAAGCAGTAAATCTCATTACAATGAGATGAATGTGCTTTCAATTCATGCATTGATCGGGGCTTATAAAAAGGAAGGCCATGAGTGGCTTGGTGAACTGCTTCAGGTTCTTGAGGAGAATATTGATTATGCCAGTGACCACATTATTAATAACTATAAGGGAATAAAGTTTTTTAAACCACAAGGCACCTACATGCTTTATCTTGACTGCCGGCAGTGGCTTGAAGAAAATAAAATGACCATTGATCAGTTGTATAAAGCAGGAACTGATGTGGGTGTTTTGTGGCAGGACGGCAGGCCATTCAACCGCCCCTACGCAATCCGGTTAAATCTGGCATCGCCTAAATCAAGGATAATAGAGGCATTTGAGAGATTGGACAAGTATGTTTTTAATGTGTAGTGCGCAATGGAAAGTATTGTAAGAGATATTCATAAATTTAGGTTAAGAAGGGGACAGGTTAAGAATTTAAAGGAGCGGGAGATATGAAAAAGAGTGAAGGTAAGGTTGCAGAGCGTCAGCCTATAAAGCTTTTGAAAAATGATATTTATCCTACATACCAGCTGTATGCTGTGGTAAGCAGCAAAATACCCGCTGAGGAAGCCATGGTCAAAGCTGTGCTGGAGACTTTTTCCTGGCTCAGGAAGCGTTTCAGGGATTTGGACATACCTGATGAAATAAATTACCCTGAGCCTGATAAATATGAAGGAGTTAAACTGGATGATTTCAAATCATTCCGCATAAATGAAGGTTATTTGGTTGATGTGGTTTTTATCAAGGAAGATGGTGTATGGGCCTTTCAGCTGGTTGAGCCTGATTTAGGACCCCAGCCGGGAAACGAAGCTCAGGAACGAGAGCCTGCACCTGGCAGGGTATTTGCTACCAATATTGCTTTTAAAATTAACAAGGATAAAAATAAATTGGAGTGCGGATTCAAGACTATGTGCTCCGAGCCTAAAAACACCAAGGTTACATGTGAAGTATTCAGACTGGCAGTTGTCAAAAGTATTATCAGGAATAAACTTCTTGGACTGGAGCAGATTATTCCTATTATCAAAGAGCCTCATAATATCAACAGCACCGACAAGCTTGAAAGGATTATGGATTATATAAGGAACAGCGAAAGACAGCTTCCCTTTGTGCTGACTGCCGAATATAAAAAGGATATAAAATTTTTGGTAAGGAATGAGACGGTGTTTGATGTCAATAAGCTGATGAACCGTGGAATTGAAGAGCTTATGGCAGCAGCTGATGATGATAAAGAAGAAAAAGAAGACAAGGATGACACCTTTGATTTTAAAATGCGGGAAATGGCAGGAAGGAGAATGGGCTATGCACAGTTTGGATATTTGCCTGATAAATATACCGATGCTTTTAACAAGGGTCTGGGGTGTAATATTTCAGGGGGTGATGTTTGTGTTTTTTACCCTGAAAAAGATGAACGAAAAAGAGAATTGCACAGACGCTCTAAAATTGAACTGAGTGAAAGACAATTTTTAACGGATTTTGAGAATAAGCTGCAGGAATATCCGAAACGCAAAAATATGAATTTCGACAATGTAATGTTTATTACCGAAGCCCGGATTGAAGAGCTTA
>Ga0208459_1001305_pt1 | contig 24025 bp, 19 predicted proteins | sample AD_UKC087_MetaG_FD_184433 | JGI IMG/M metagenome (GOLD analysis project Ga0208459, IMG submission 184433) | Active sludge microbial communities of municipal wastewater-treating anaerobic digesters from USA - AD_UKC087_MetaG (SPAdes) (version 2) | ecosystem: Engineered > Bioreactor > Anaerobic >... | reverse complement strand
GATATTCTAAATGCCATGCTATTGCCTCTCCTTCTCTATCAGGGTCTGTTGCTAGTATTATTTCGTCAACACCTTCCGATTTTTGTTTTAAATTAGAGATAGTCTTCTTAGCCTTAGGAGGAACGATGTATTCTGGCTCAAAATTATTTTCAACATCTACTCCAAGACCACTTTTAGGAAGATCTCTTACATGGCCCATGGAGGATTCTATTGTGTAATCTTTCTTAGACAAAATTGAAGAAAGAGTTTTTGCCTTTGTCGGTGATTCTACTATTACTAGTTTCATATAAACTTGATAAATGATACCACGAAGAAAATTTTGTCAACATTTTTAAACTTAAAATTTTGCAATTACACCCAATTTGTCATACAATGCTTCCTATTATAAGACAGGAGGAAGGAGAAAAATGGTACAGTTTTTTCGGGATCATACTAAGGATGTAGTAGTAGTCGTTTTTCTGTTCATCATTTACATGGCGTCAATTTATGCAATGTTCAAGACTACCCCCGCAGAGGATGAGTGGGGAAAAGTAAAAAGAACCACATTAATTATAAATGATATCAGTCTCTGGGCTGTTATAATTTTTGGCGTTGCGTGGCTATTAGCCAGCATGAATATGTTGAAAATTGTGTTAATGACAATATTTTTTTAGATTCCAAGGTCATTATTAGGAATCTACAATCCCCGAGACCGCAAAAATCTCGGGGTTATTTTTATCCCATAAATCATGATAAAATACCGATATGGCAGTAAAAAATATTGTAACTGTACCCAACGAGACACTAAATAACAAAACCCAAAAAGTGGGTAATATAGATGATGAGATTATTAACATAGCAAAAGACTTAATAGACACTGTAAAAGTAGCCGAAGAACCGGAGGGGGCTGGCCTTGCTGCTACCCAAATTGGTGTTTCAAAAAGAATGTGTGTGGTGAGAAACTTCTTTGAGGATCCCATAAACCCAAACGAAATCAAATCTCAAGACATTATATTAATAAATCCAAAAATAACTCATTACTCTAATGAAAAAGAAGTAGATTGGGAAGGTTGTTTAAGTGTTCCAGACGTATATGGTCTTGTTGAGAGAGCAAAAAAAATAAAAGTCATTGCTAAAGATTTGGAAGGAAATACTTTAAAAATAAGAGCAGAAGGTTTTTTCGCCAGAACTATACAACATGAAGTAGACCACTTGGACGGTATTCTTTTCACATCAAAGATAGAGGGAGATACTTTAACTCAAAAACAATTTGATGATATGTTAGAAAAAAATAAAGATAATGAAACATACGAAAACAATTAAAATAATATTTTTCGGCACTTCAGATAGATCTTTGCCAATACTAGAATCATTAAATGCTAACTTCAACCTGTGCCTTTGTGTGACAAAACAGAATTCAAAAATAGGAAGAAAACAAATTGAAAAAGAAACAGAAGTTAAGAGCTGGTCAAAGAAAAATAATATTGATTTTATAGAAATAGGATCATTAAAAAAACAAGACCTAGAGAATGTTGTCAAAAAGATAGAATACATATCACCAGATTATATATTGGTAGCAGATTTTAGTTTTATAATTCCAAAAAAGATAATAGATGTCGTAAAAGGCAACATAATTAACATACACTTCTCTCTTTTGCCTAAATACCGAGGAGCAAGCCCTGTGCAATTTGCAATATTAAATGGAGATAACACAACAGGTATAACATACTATTTACTAGATGAAGGAATGGACACTGGAAGGATAATTTCACAAATTGAGTATAAATTAGATACAAAATATACTTCAGGAGAACTCTACCAAATTTTATTTAAATTAGCCGCAGAAAATTTACCACAAGTCATAAAAAATATGGTAGAAAATAAGATTGTTTTAAAAATCCAAGACGAAAATTTAGCAACCTATACTATTTCTAAAACCAATCCAAAACATACATTTATTTTTAAAGAAGACGCACTGATAAATTGGCAAAATTCTCCTGAAGAAATAGAAAGAAGTATAAGAGCATATAATCCTTGGCCAATATCTTGGACATATTTAAGAGATATTGAAGAAAATCAAAATTTGGATGAAAAAATAAAATTAAAAAATCATATTGATAAAAACCTAAAGGTGAAAATATTTAGTTCAGAATTATTAAACGAGAAATTAAAAATTAAAACTTTACAAATAGAAGGTAAAAGTAAAATAACTTGGGAAGAATTTAAAAACGGATATGTTTTATAAATTATTCTAAAGACTCACTGAACTCTTCTGACTTTTCTGCTTCCAAAAGTGCTGATAATTCTCTCTCGTCCTTTTTTATTCTTTTTAAACAAGATGAACAGAGTATAAATTTTACTTTTGAGCCGTTTATTAAAAATCTTTTAACCCTTAAATTAGCAGAATTTCTCGTAGTAGTCCTTCTAGTAACACGGTTACCAATCCCTCTTGGGACTAAATTTCCTTTTTGATACATTTTTCCACAGATCTGACATTGCCTAGACATAACACCGTGAATTAAACCACATTTAAATATTTAAAGCAATAAAAAGTACCCGCAAAAAAAGCTGGAACGAATTTTTCCAAAATCCAGCTTTTTTGATTAGTTTACCAGCACCCATCGACAGGGTTATTATGATGAGTAATAACCGTTGATATTAGGATCCCAGCAACAGTTAACTCCATCACATCTCTTCTTTATGATGGGCTCACAATGTTTACAGCCGTGCGTATTAAGCGCACCATCTATAGGACTACTAAAGTCTTCATGACATTCGGGATCTATTTCATGGATAGCACCCACGATAGACGACACCTCCTTTTTTAAACCAACACACCGACACATTTTACACTCTCCGTTCTTTTTTTACTTTTATTTACTGATATTGGTAAACTTTGACCTAAATACTATCACTACAAGTGATTCTAATCAAGGTCTTCCAAATAAAAGGGTGTTTAAAAATGTAGATTATTAACCATCTGCTATGATAGAATCTTAGAACCTTAATGATTGTCCATTTGAAAAATTGATATAGTATAAAATATAAATATGCCGTCTTAGCTCAATGGCAGAGCAGGCGCTTTGTAAGCGTCAGGTTGTGAGTTCGACTCTCACAGACGGCTCCATGCCGAGATACCAAAGTGGTCAACTGGAGCTGACTGTAAATCAGCTGGCTTATGCCTACGGGGGTTCGAATCCCTCTCTCGGCACCAAAAGTAAACCCCGATAATGCACTATCCTTTGTAAATTAGAAATAACATTTGGAAACAAGAATGGGATGAGAACCCCCGCGAAGCGTTAGCGAGCTTAGGAGGTGCGGTATATTCAAGCTAAGTAACTGTTAAGCTACGCTTGAATTGAGGAACACGAAGTGTTCCGGTATCCCTCTCTCGGCACCAAAAGTAAACCCCGATAATGCACTATCCTTTGTAAATTAGAAATAACATTTGGAAACAAGAATGGGATGAGAACCCCCGCCCCGCATTTTGCGGGATATTCTACGAACGTTAGTGAGATTGATAACAAGTGGAATGTAGGTAAAGTCATAACATTACACACATGCTTATTGACAAATCTACTGATAATCGAAATTGTTGTTATTACAATCAAAAACCCTAACAAAGAATACCACTTAATTACCTACTCTAACATTTAAATCCATTTTCAAGTACTCAAAAACCTTATAATCCTGTATTAATTTCTATTTTTCATATATAATTTTCTTACCTGCTCTATGAAACAATTCACCAAATTAAAAACTGCTTTAATTAGCTTTGTTATCTTTTCCATAATTGTCATTGTCAACTTTTTTCACCCCCGTATTGCCCAAGCTTATAACCCAGAAGATTTTGTTACTAGTTGGCAAACTAATACGGAGGGAGCTACTAATCCAACAGAAGTCACTCTTAGTTTTCTAAAAAATTCTAATGACACATACAATGTTTCTTGGCGTTGTGATGGGAATTATGTGCCAGTTTCTAATAATAAAGTTTCTTATGATTATGGTAAGTCAGGTACTTATGATATTTGTGTTCAATCGACAACCCCGCTTCATTTCTATGCTCCTGATTTAGCTGATGATGAAAAAGCTAAACTTCAAGAGATCAAGCAATGGGGACACATCTCCTGGTCAAGTTTCATGTCTGCTTTTAAGGACATGACAAACATGCAATTAACTGCTAATGACATACCTGATTTATCAGCCGTCACTGATATGTCTTTTGCTTTTAATGGTGCAACAAATTTCACTGGTCATAATTCTATGGATAGTTGGAATACTAGCAGTGTTAAAAATATGACTGGTATGTTTAATAATGCTCCAAACTTTAACGCACCTATAGGTAGTTGGGATACAAGTGCAGTTACTGCTATGAACTCAATGTTCTATGGTGCTACTAATTTCAATCAATACATTGGTAAATGGAAGACTGGTGAGGTTGGCAACATGTCTCTTATGTTTTTTGAAGCTACCAATTTTAATAATGGTGAAGCATCAGGCGAAAGCACTAAACCTCTAGAGTGGAACACCAGCAAAGCTTTTAATTTTAAGCAAATGTTCAACAAAGCTTCTTCATTTAATCAACCAATTGGTGATTGGCAGACTGGTTTTATTAGAGATATGTACGGTATGTTTGCTGGTGCGAATGTATTTAATCAGAATATTAGTGGGTGGAATACTAGTGGGGTTATTAATATGGGCTCTATGTTTAATCAGGCTTATGCTTTTAATCAAAACATCGGTGGGTGGAATACTGGTGCGGTTACTAATATGTCTAGCATGTTTAGGAATGCTACTGTTTTTAATAATGGTGATAAGCCTGGTGTAAGCAGTAAGCCATTAAATTGGAATACCATCAAAGTTAAAGATATGTCATATATGTTTAATGAAGCTAGATCTTTTAATCAAGATATTAGCGTTTGGCAAACTGGGCTTGTTGAAAGTATGTACGCTATGTTTGCTGTAGCTACTGCTTTCAATCAAAACATTGGTGGTTGGAATACCGGTAAAGTTACAAATATGCATCGTATGTTTCAAAGTGCTACTGTTTTCAACCAAGATATTAGTGAGTGGAATACAGAAAATGTCGAATATATGTCAAATATGTTCCATAATGCTACTGCTTTCAACCAAAACATTGGTGGTTGGGATACTGGTAAAGTTACAACTATGCATCGTATGTTTTATGCAGCTAAAGCATTTAATCAAAACGTTGGTTCTTGGAACACGGACTCGGTTTCTAGTATGTATCAAATGTTTTATGCGGCCTCAAATTTTAATAATGGTGAAGAACCGGGCTTAAGCAACAATCCACTAAATTGGAATACAGGGAGTGTTGATAATATGAATGGGTTATTTCATGCTGCTACGAGTTTTAACCAACCTTTTGGTGATAATTGGGATACAAAAAGTGCTAAATATATGTCAAGCATGTTTAATGGCGCCAAAGCATTTAATCAAGACATATCTAGTTGGAACATTAGTAAGGTTGAATACTTTGATCAATTCTTAAATGCTTCTAATATGCAAATAGATAATTACGATAACTTACTAAATGCATGGAGTGAACAAACTGTAAAGCCAAACCTAACCTTTGATGCAGTAGGAGTGAACTACTGTTATGCAGAAGATGCGAGGAATAAATTGGAAAATACTTATGGTTGGACTATTACAGATGCTGGCAAGAAATGTCCTCCGCAAAACCTAAGATTAGATAATGACAAGGTTAATGAAAATACAACAGAAATAGGTACTATTACATCAGATGCTGGAAGTACAGTTACCTATTCTCTTGTATCAGGTGAAGGTGATGAGGATAATACTAAATTTGATCTTGACCCTGATACTGGTGTCTTATCATTTTTACAAGCTCCAGACTATGAGAATCCAACAGGCCAAGCAGACCCAGATGATGCAAATAAATACACTATTAGGGTTCGTGCAACTGATACTTCCAACCTATACAGTGATAAGGTATTCATAATATCTGTTCTCGATGTTGATGATGTGCCTCCCGTTATTACTATCGTTAATCCTGAAACTAAAATATCTAATCAACCAATTACTATCACATTTACTGTTAGTGATCGTTACTCTGTTGATTCTGTAGAAGCAGATGATTCTAGTACAGCAACGGCTGAAAATATTGTTTGTGATCCGAATTTTCCATATGACAATCCTTCCGAAGATCCAGAAAATAATCATTTAACCATGAACTGTACTATTGATGTTACTAGTTCTGGCGAATTAGTCCTTAAAGCCACGGATAAAGCTGGGAACTTTATTACCGAATCTGAAGATGGTTTTGTGATTGATCTAGTAGCACCAAAAGTTACAATTGACTCACCAGTTACTATCACCAGCAACAACCAAGATAATTACAGTTTATCAGGAGGGTGCACATCTGGGGATAATGATTTATTAATTACTATTGGTGACCGATCCCATACCACTACTTGTGATGTTAATAGTAAATGGAACTTAACAGTTAACCTATCTACTTACGATGATGGTCAAATTGAAATCTCAGTTAAACAAAGCGATGTAGCTGGTAACACCACTGCAATTATCGAATCCTTACTTAAAAAGGCAAGTGGCCCGAACTTAACTTTTAACACACCCTCGGATCTAACGAGTGAAAATCAAAGTACATATATTGTTGAGGGCACATGTTCTTCTACTGAGACATCGGACATTACTATCACATGGAATGATGGTGATAACCCTATATCTACATGGGTAGTTAAATGCCAGGACAATAATACTTGGCAGAAAGCAATTACAAGTCCTCAATATCCTTATTTAACCAATATTAATATTAAAGTTTCTCAAATTGATGATTACGGTAACACTACTCAAATTATTAAAGATATAAACGCCGACACACAAGCTCCAAACATCAGTCTTAGCACACCGCCTAATATCAATGCCAACAATAAATTCAGTTTTACTGTTAGTGGGACTTGCTCTACACATTCTGAATCGGGAATAGTTGAGCTTACAATATCATCAATTCAAAAAAGCTTTGACTGTGTAGATACCAATTGGAATCAAACTTTTGACCTTTCTGGTGTAAGTGAAGATTCTCCAATAATTATATTAACTCAATCAGACTATTTAAATACTTCTACTGTTACCCAAAACTTATCTAGAGATACTGAAGGTACTGCTGACAATGAGAGTGGGAGTACCAACACTAATCCTAAATCTTCAAAGAAGTCTAAAAAATGTAGGGACCAAGCTCCAGGTAAAACCCCACCACTAATCTATAGCGCTGTGTCCAACAACTCGCACAGTGTTCTTTTATCCTTTAACCCTGCTGACGAGCCGGTTGAAAAATATGTACTTCAATACGGAACTAAACCCAATTCATATCCGCATGAAATCAAAAACTTACATATTAATTCGAAGGACTCCATGAAATACCTTGTCACCATGCTCTCTCCCAATACCACCTATTACTTCAGAGTAAAAGCTGTTAATGGTTGTGCCTCAGGCAAATGGTCTAATGAAATATCTGCCAAAACCAATGGTCTTTTTGGCTTTAACCAATTAGATACCGTCTCTTTAGAGATTACCTCAAGCGATCAACCAGACGATCAATCAGAATGTCAAACTTATACTGTTAAATCAGGTGATTCATTATGGTCAATTTCTCAACAACTATTTGGCAGTGGGACTGAATTTCAAAATATCATTGATCAAAATTACGAGGAATACCCATCTGTTAAAGATAACTTTATTAAACCTGGTTGGACTCTTAAATTTAACTGTCCTCAATATGATAAAAGAAATAAGGAACCTTCTCCAACTTCCTCATCACCAGAATCAAATCACTCTGGATTCAAAGTTCAAGTTAAGGTTGTTGATACTGAAAATAATCCCGTTCAAAATGCTAAAGTCACCATTCATTCCAAAGTCCAAGAATCACTAACCAATTCGGAAGGTATTGCTGAATTTCATAATGTCGAACCCGGAAACCATAAAATTGTTATTAGTTATGATGATTTCCAAGGGGAACAAAGTATCAATCTTGCTAAAGGAAATGACGTTAAAGTTTACAAACTAGATATTGTTGTCAAAAAACAGAAACTTGATATATCCTCCTGGCTTATCATTTTTCTTACCATAATTATTCTCTTACTAATCTATAGAAACTACAGAGAAAAACAAAGACAACAAAAACACCATCGTTAAATTTTGTTGTCATCTATAAGTTAGATAATACTCAATTCAAAAACCATTGCTGAACCATCCCTGCTCTTACTATCCTAACTTCCCACAATGAAACTAAAATGTGCAGACAAAAACTGCTTTAAGTTAGTTCTTGAGATTATAGTTTTATGCTAAAATAAGCTTTAGAGTGAACATAAAACTCACCACGTTGAAATTTAAGAAAGCAGGTGAATGAAAATGAAAGGTTTTAAAGGATTCATAGATTTTATTAGAGAGCAAGGAGTTGTAGGTCTTGCTGTAGGATTTATATTAGGTGGATCTATATCTAAGGTTGTTTCGTCCATAGTCTCGGATATACTAAACCCACTTCTTGGCCTTTTATTAGGATCTATAGGTGGCCTCCAAAATGCGGTTATAAAGGTAGGAACAGCGGAATTATTAATAGGTAATTTTATATCGGTATTGATAGATTTCATAATAATAGCTCTTGTGGTCTATTTTGGTGTAAAGGGTCTGGGGTTAGAAAAATTAGATAAAAAATCCGAAAAATGATCCTGTAACATCAGGATTGTGTTTGCCTGGGTAGTTCAGTGGTAGAACGCTTCCATGGTAAGGAAGAAGTCGAGGGTCCAATTCCCTCCCCAGGCTCCACCACTCTTCCCTACTGTTATTTTTCATTTTTACTTCAATTGGAAATTTTATTTTAAAAAAGAAAAAACCTCGCTATTGCGAGGTATGATTTTGTCCCGATGTGTCGATCCACCAAGATCGGATCTCCGTTTGTGTTAAGGTGGGTACCTAACACCAAGTCCCCAGACAAAATGTTTCGGTCCCCATCGAAGATCGAATGATGGAAGATTTACACGACCTCCGGCTTAACCGAGCACATCAGGTTTGCTCGTTTGAGCATTATTTATATATTACATACGTGCAGAAAATTAGTCAAATATTGCCCAATGTGTATTTGCTTTAGATACAGCAAATTATCCCAGCAAGATTTTGATTGCAAAATCAACCAAAGGACCTAGTATTTTGTCTGTGAAATTTGTAAGTAAAAGAAAAATAAGTATGAACATGCTATATCTCTGCAACTCCGCCCACTGCACAGCTAACCTATTGGGTAAAAACCCAAAGACTATTTTATTACCATCAAGAGGTCCAAGTGGAATTAAATTAAAAAACCCTAACATTAAGTTATACAAAATTAAAAAATATAAAAATACAGAAAACACCTCCCCCATAGGAAAAATTTTTAGAATAAAAGCTAACACTATTGCCAACAATAAATTTGACATTGGCCCCGCTAAAGATATCAAAGCAGCATCTCTTTTTGGATTTTTCAAATTAAAGGGATTAAAAGGTACTGGTTTACCCCAACCAAATCCTATGAATAATAAAAGTATTGTTCCTATTGGATCTAAATGGGCTTTTGGATTAAGAGTCAAACGCCCCATATCTCTTGCAGTGCTATCTCCAAGCTTATCAGCTACAAATGCGTGTGAAAACTCGTGTATAGAGATAGAAATAATTAATGCAAAAGATAACAAAATAAAAATTTCGGGGTCTGTAAAAAGTAAATTAAGCATATTTTCAAGATTATACATTTCATTTTCTAAACCTACAAATGTAGTAGTTGAGAACAAAAAATAATCATGTTAAAATGCGTGGCGTGAACAAGGTAAATAAATTCATAAAAGAATCAGTTGAGGAATTGAAAAAAGTTCAATTCCCCGACAAAAAAGAGACTGTAAGACTTACCGGATACGTTATTGGTATAAGCATAACCACCGGATTTATTGTTACAGCATTTGATTATCTTTTCAAAGAAATATTAACCTTTATAATTACTAAATAAATATGGACGATCAAAACCAAATACAAATAAATAATGATACGGAAGATACCGTTCATAAAACCCTTGATGAGGGCGTTGATACTGATGATGCCCAAGATGGAGATAACGTTATCGTTATAAACAAAAACGTATCTAAATCGGCTCAATGGTTCGTCGTGCACACCTATTCTGGTCATGAAAAAAAAGTAGCCCTATCTCTAAAAGAAAGGGCCGAAGCTGCTGGACACACAGATAAAATTTTTAAAGTCTTCCTACCACATCAACAAAAAATAGTAGTTTCGGAAGGTAAAAAAAGATCTGTAGACGAGAAACTCTTTCCTGGATATTTAGTTGTCCTTATGGATATGAATGATGATAGTTGGTATTTTGTAAGATCTACACCAGGTGTTAATGGGTTTGTTGGTATGGGTTCATCTACTACCCCAATTCCCGAGTCAGAAGTACAAGCATTGATGAAATTTGCTAAAATGGAAGCTCCAAAATTTGAAGCTAAATTCAGAATCGGTGATTCTGTGAAAGTAAATGATGGTCCCTTTAAAGACTTCTTAGGTAAGGTAGATGAGGTAAATGAAGAACAAGGAAAAGTAAAAGTATTAGTATCAGTTTTCGGAAGAGAAACTCCGTTGGAGCTGGCATTCACACAAGTTTCTCAACTTTAATATTATGGCAATACAAGCAAAAAAAGGTAAAAAAGTAAAAGCAATCGTTAAATTAGCCGTTGATGCTGGCAAAGCTACCCCAGCACCCCCAATTGGCCCAGCACTTGGTCAACATGGGGTCCCTATAATGGATTTTTGTAAAGAGTTCAATGCTAGAACAACTAAAATGGAAGGAAATATAATTCCGGTAGTTTTGACTGTTTACGAAGATAGATCATTTACATTTATAACTAAGACACCAGTCTCAACACATTTAATAAAAAAGGCGTTAAAACTTTCTAAGGGCTCGGCGGTCCCAAATAAGGACAAGGTAGGAAAACTAAGTAAAGACCAAATAGAAGCAATAGCAAAAGAGAAAATGGCAGATCTGAATACTAAAAATGTAGAGGAAGCTGTAAAGATAATTACAGGGACAGCAAAGTCCATGGGAGTCGAGGTTGAAAAATGAAAGTTAAACGAGAAAAAGATATGAAGGAATACTCCTTAGAGGATGCCATAAAAAAGGTTAAAAGTGATTCATCTACTAAATTTGATGCTAGTGTGGAGCTTCATATAAATTTAGACATTGACCCGAGCAAACAAACTATTAGGTTCCCTGTAGCATTGCCACATGGTACTGGTAAATCCAAAAAAATTGCAGTTTTAGCATCCAGTAAATTAGAAGGCGCGGACATTAATTTAACAGAAGAAGACCTACCAAAGATAGAACAAGGAAAAATAAAGCCAAATGTTGACTTTGAAGTTTTAATAACGGAACCTAAATTCATGCCTGTGTTAGCCAAATATGCAAAAGTATTAGGCCCTGCAGGATTAATGCCAAATCCCAAGAACGGAACTGTTACAGAAGATGTGTCAAAAGCTGTAGAACAGTTCAAAAAAGGCAAAGTGGATGTTAAAACAGAAAAACTTGCACCACTTATTCATACTATAATAGGCAGAGCCAGTTTTGATGAAAAAGCATTATCAGATAACTACAAAGAAGTGATAACAGGTCTAAAACAAAGTAAACCAGCCAAAACCCCACCTAACTGGATAAAAAGCATATACCTAACTTCAACAATGGGACCTTCGGTAAAAGTAAGATTGGAATAGTGCACTTATTTTGATCAACGGCCATTTTTCGCTATAAAATCAACATTATCCCTCTGTTTATGTTAAATTTGTGTTATAAACCTATGTATATTTCAATTTTGTTTGACACAGTGTAAAGGATCCCTGTGTCCATTTCAAAGCGTCTCTCATTTGCAGTATCTCTATCTATGACAATAAAATCATAAATCAATGTGATAAAATTTACATGATATGGAAGGATATCAAAGACACCACGATCGTTTTTGGAAGTTATTGAAGTGACTTCTCCTAAGAATAGCTGTTCTTTCTTATTTTTTATAGACAAAGATATTTTTTCAGACTTTGTTATATCTTTCTTCATTTAGATATCTCTTTCTCTATATCAGACGCTTTTCCAATAAACATAAACTTATCTTCAGAAATGTGATCATATTTACCATCTAGGATATCTCTGACATCCTTTACGGTATCTTGGACTGGGACATATGTTCCTTTCCTTCCTGTTTGTTTTTCAGCGACAAAAAAACTTTGTGTCATGTAATTTTTTATTTTATTAGCTCTTTGATACAATATTCTATCTTCTTCAGATAATTCAGACTCTCCAACTAATGACACTATTCTTTCAAGCAACTCCGATTGCTTTAAGAGTGATTTGGCATTGTTTGCCGTTGCATAATGTAAAGGTGTGACATTTTTTGGATTTAAAGCTCCTGAATCAGAAGCAAGTATGTCAACAGCAGGCAACCTTCCCTCCCTATAAACATCTCTTGATAAAACTATAGATGAATCAAGATAACCAAAAACAGCTTGAGCGGTCTGGTCAAACAGATCATCCTCAGGAAGGTACACTGCTTCAATAGTAGTCAGGACTTTATCTCCCCTAGAGACCAGTCTTTCATGGATCTGCGCAACCTCAGATGACAATGTGGCTTGATACCCGTCCTCAGAAGGAATATTGTTCATTAGCAGACTTAGCTCATTGCCTGCTTGTGCAAATCTGAATATGTTATCCATGAACAAGAGCACGTTTTTACCTAAATCATCTCTCATATACTCAGATATAGCGGTGCCTGCAAAGGCCGTTAAAAACCTAATAGATGCGTTCTCACCCATTTGCCCAAATATCATAGAAACGTTAGGTAAGACACCACTATTTTTAAGCTCTTCTCTTAGCTCTTGACCCTCTCTTGATCTTTCTCCAATACCACAAAACACTGACACGGTATTTCCCAAATCTTTATTTATAATATTATTGAGTATCTCTGTGAGCAAAACAGTCTTCCCTACTCCAGAACCTCCAAATAAACCCACCTTACCTCCCTTTAAAAGAGGAGCAAACATATCAATTATCTTCACCCCAGTTTCCAGAAAATCTCTTGTAACGGTAGCATCATCATATGGAGGTGATACTCCAAAAATTTCTTTTTTTGTTTCAAATTCTACACTTCCCTCACCATCAAGATCTTTACCAAATATATCAATTACTCTACCCAACATGTTTTTTCCAACGGGTACACTTATTTTTTCTCCAGTTCCTATAACTCTAGAACCTCTTAAAAAATTAGATCTTCCAGATAGATTTATACAATAAAAACGATTTACAACTGATGACTCTACAACCTCAAATATCACACCCGGATCATTTTCTAATACTAATATTTCGTGAATATAGGGCTTAGGCTCGTCCAAAAACTCTACTTCTACAACAACATCTCTTATCCCAACTATGTTTCCAATAGGTTTATTTATTTCCATGTATTCCTCCAAAAATTATTGAGTGCATGCTTGAATTTATCTCCTTATGCTTAGCTTTCTTTAAAGAAATATCAGTGTGCCTAATTTTACTGTTTATATTTTCAGAAGCTATATCCATACTCATCATTCTAGATGCAAATTTACTTAAACAGGATTCGTATACTATTTGCTCAAATATTAAAGACTCTATCTGCTTCTCAAAATGCTCGGCCACTTTTTCAACTGAGGGCTCAAAAAGGAATTTATCGTCATAGCTTTTCAAACTCTGCTCTATTCTCTTAAGTTCTACAGGAACTTCCGTCCTCAATGGAATCTGTGACAAAACACTCCTAAATGAACCATGATATACGACAACATTAGAGTAATCTGTTATATAATCTATTAACTTTTTAATGTTGGGCTCGTCTATACCGTTATCTCCCATTTCAAAAAATTCATAATCAGATGATTTATTACCTAAATTTTCATACATTCTTTGCCCAACTTTTCCCACTATGACTACGTCGGATTTTTCTTCTTTTATATTTTTTTTGAACAATTCAAATGTGTTTATAACTATGTCACCATACATACCTGTATTAGACGAAAGCAGTATAGATACAGTTTTACCGTTTGTATTTAAAATCCTATCTTTAGCTTTACCTTTTAAAGATTTTCTATAAACCCTATAAGCATAGGATATGTAAGCAAAAGCTTCGTTTAACCCACGCATAAACTCTCTTCTTTCAAGAATAAATTTTTTCACTTTCCTCATTCTCAAAGCGGCTATTTCTTCGTAAGAATCCACCATAAGCTGGAAACTATATAAATATTCTAATTCATCTTTTAGACCTCTTAATGATTTCATTTAGCAACTCCTCTCTCTATGCAATCCAACAGATCTTTACTAGAAGAACTTACCTTTCCCAACAAAGTATTAAAATCTTTTGAGGAATTAACCATCTCACTAATTTTTTCTTTGAAAATATTGTCTTCTTCATACAATTTCTGGGCCGCTAATTTTGATATTCTTATTTTTCCAGGAATATCTTCTTTTAGAATACCTGTCCAAACTAGGACGAACATTATTATTTGGACATCCATCGCATAAGTTTCTTCAGTCTCCTGATCAAAAAGTTGGTCTATTTTTTTACCCATTTCTATTGTTGCTCTAATACCTTCATTTATTTCGGCACCGAAGTGAATGAATCTTTCTGTCTTACTGTGTAAATACAAAAACGAGGATAATTCTCTATTTATACCCCACCTAATAGGAGTTTGGGTCTGTCTACCTACTCTAGTAACAGACAAAAAGTGGTTTATTGCAGGTCTCTTCCCTGCTTTAAATACAGCATTATCAAAAAATATGTGACCATCGGTGATAGACATTAAATTGGTTTGAATATACCCCGTTAGATCTCCCTCTATAGAAGCAGCAACGGGAAGGCAAGTAATTGAGGATACTTGACCGTTTAAATTAAAATTCCCCGCTCTCTCCAACAAACGAGCGTGGGCAAAAAAGATATCTCCTGGATATGAGTCTCTTCCTGGAAATTTTCCTGACAACAAAGATACCTCCCTATAGTATCTAGCGTGTGCGGATAAATCATCTAAAATTAAAAGCACATCCTTACCCATATCTCTAAAATATTCGGCTATTGTCATAGCAGTATAAGGGGTTAAATATATGCTAGCTATTGGATCAGAAGACGCTGAACCTACTATTATGGTATTCTGTCTAACATCGTGTCTATCAAACAACTGCTCCACCTTTTTGAGGGAGTGTTTCTTCTTTGCTATACCTGCATATATACATATTGTTCCTAATTTGGCCTGATATATCATAGATTGTAGAACGAAGGTTGTTTTTCCAGTATTTCTATCCCCTATAATAAGCTCCCTCTGACCTTTTCCCAAAGGAACCAGTAAATCAACCGTGGGAACACCTGTTTCAAGAGGAGATTTTATTCTTTCTCTAACATTTATTGGCAAAGGAGCTGCATTTATACCTCTATACTCTGATATTCCTGTTATAACTTTATTCTGGTACAAAGATGCTCCAAGAGAATTTATGGCCTGACCAAGTAAACCCTCCCCTACAGGAACCTTCAATATTTCACCAGATCTCGAAACTTTCTCCCCCACTCTTATGGGCTCATCTGCAAATGTTAAAACTTCTACATGTTCTGTGGTGAGACCTGTAACCATTCCCATACTGCCAGTTTCAAAATATACAATTTCCGACAAGACAGCACTTGGAAGACCATTCACATATGCTACGGGATGGTTTATTTTCTCAACAAAACCAACCTCCTTAGTCATCGTCATTGAGTCTGTAAATTTTTGTTTATATGTATCTATTAACGACATCGTTTGAGATTAAATAATTTTCTACCTGATTTTTAATAGTCAGGTCTAAAAATTTACCATTTGCATAAAACCTTGCTCCTGCATCCATACCACTAATAACATCAAAATCGACTATAAATCCCTTATCTGGAAAGCTTTTTAAGTTACTTTTTAATATATTTATGAAATCATTTATAAATTGATTAGAAGGCTCAAAAGACATCTCTACCTTTACCTGATTTGAATTCTCTATCATGCTTTTAACCGCATCTAAAACTTCTGTGTCGATTTTTTTGACATCACTAGATAAAAAACCTGGCAATTCTTGTCTGGTAACTTCTAACCACGACGGGTCTCCATTTTTAAACATATCTCTCACCAACTCTTCAAAATTAATGTCCCCAACTCTGTGTGGTAATGTTACAACTAAATTATGGAAACGCAGGAATTCATTTGCCCTTTGTTTGGTCTGAAGAGAGTTAAATATTTTTTTACTTGATTCAGCATTCATAAATAAGATCAAATTTAAAAACTTAGACCTGATTTTTTTATTTCACTATCAAGAAGACTTAGTATAAGTTTTTCATGCTTTACTTGGTCCAATTCCTCGTTCATCAGTTCTGTATATACGTTTGATAACAGCTCAAAAATTTTCTTGTTTAGACCTTCTACCTTTTTACTTTTATACTCCTTAACTTCAGAATCAACTTTGGCATATTCCATCGTTATTTTTTCCTCTAAAGCATCTTGTGCGCCTATTGTCTCTTTTTTTACAACATCTTTAAGTTCATTAACGCCTTGTATTGCCTCCTGTCTCATTGCTTCAGTTACTTCATACAGCGTCCTAATATTATCCTTTTTACCCTCTTCTATAGCTAACCTGTAATTCTCTAATATTTCATCAGAAAGATTTCCCAAAATATGACCTTGTTTCTCGTATATTTCATTTATAGATCTCTCTAATTTAGCTCTGCTTTCCTTGGATATAACGTAGGTATTACTTATTAGACCCTGTGCTTTAACTTGTGCTTGCCCAAGTATCTTTAAAGAATCCGATCTTGCCCTATCCAATATACTCAAAGCCGTTTCATATGCCTCTTTTTCTATGGTTTCCTTTATCTCAGTGCCTTGTTTTTTAGCTTTTCTTATCTCTAGTTTATCTTTTAAACTAAGGTGGTTAGAAAAATTTTTAGAAAGTATACCTTCCCCCACGTCGGAGTTAGGGGAATAAATTACCAAGAGATAACAAAGCAACATAGCAGCGACTAAAAAACAAGTTATAGCAACAAAAGTCTCAACATCCAAAACAAGAATATCAAAGTTAAAGTTGGGCAGTTTTAAATTCATGGAAATATTATAAACATACTAGAAACGATGTTCAATGATTTGAAATTGTTTAAAACTATATAGTCAGTATAAAATAAGCTGCAACTAGCCCCATTGCCATAATCACAAAGGTCAAAATAAAATTAAAGAACATAACTTTCCTAATTGCCCCACCAGCTAAAGGATTCCTACCCAAGGCCTCAACACTAGAACCTGTGATTTTTCCGAACGAGGAAAAACCTATTACAAAAGATGCAAAAATTATGGCTATGGCTAATAAGTATCTTAGGGCCTGAACCGGCGTCATAAATGGAGATGTTAGACTATTTCTTATTATATCAAGTAAGTTGCCACTAAGACCTTTACCAAAAAAGTGTGTTTTTATGTCAATCAGTATGTATATTTGTCCTATTTCTTCACTATTCTCAGAACTAAACCCCTCCATGGCTATACCCAATACCTGACCATCTTCGCTAGCTCTAACACCTACTCCAGGTATATCAGAACTTGTAACATAATCACCTTCTGATATATTTCCATTTTTTGCAGACACATTTAAAAGTACCTCCCCAATTGATGTTACTAATTTTGATTGTTCTAAATTTCTATCCTCAAAAGACACTGAAGCATCCTCAACTATGACGCCGTACATATTTCCATCCTGAAAAACAGAAGATAAGGAATAATAACCATCCTTATAACTAACAATATCTCCTGGATTACCTAATCCCCCTTCTGTAGGAACAGTAACTGCGTATTCATATGAAACGGCAAAAGATTTTGAAAACGAAACTACAAAAAGCAAAATGCTTAAAAAAAGGGCGAGTTTTTTATAACAAATTTTATGTGGCATTAATATTAAGCGTAAACAAAAAACGTTGTTCAGTCAAGAAAGTAAAAACTTTGCTTTTTGTTGATTGGTGGAGATTTTTATCAAATTTAACAAACTTTACTTCAAACAATAATAGCAAAAACCCTGTTATTTAATACACGATCCATCATGACAATAATTTGTAAAGGCATACACACAGATAAAAAATAGAAACAATTTACGTGTTTTGAATAAAATATTTTTAACATCTATAGGGTATTAGTCTAAAACTATAATTACTATGACAAACGTATTGGAGCAAGAATTTTATTCATACAAATTATTTATCCAAAGGAAAATACTTATAACCAAAATTATCCAAAAATGTACTATTTGGTAAATTTTTAACATTATCTTATCCATTATTTAGGCAATGAAATCTTATTAAGGGTAACAAGTGTGTTCAAAAATTTAGATTATTTTTATGAGAAAGTTTATTAAAAATCAAAAACTTAATGAAACGTATCTTATATCAAATTGTTTATAAACATTACTTTAGTGGTGAAAAACATTACTGAAAACCCAAAAAATATGTATAGATTTAAACAATAAAGAACGCAATAATTAGTAACCGAGTAATCTAATGTTTCAAAACCCATTCAAAAGCTATAAACAAAATAAAAAGTATTGACATATATATAAAAAAACCCTATCATTTTTACATGTTTACTAAACACGATTGTAACAATGTTTAGTAATGTTATTTAATGAGCCTGCCTGCCCTAGAGAACACACAAGAAAATAAAGACTCTGAGTATAATTTTCGCAAGAATAATCTTCTTAGAGTATCTCAAGCTTCTAAGCTACTGGGGGTATCTCCATCAACTTTGAGGAGGTTTGAAAAAGATGGTTTGATATCTTCCCAAAGAAATCCAGACAATAATTATAGGTTTTATGATCTTGATTCAATAAACGAGTTAAAAAATAAACTTGAAAATAAAAAACCAAAGGAAAATATTTCTAAAACATATTCCAAAAAAATAAAAAACAAAGTTGAGGAAAATCCAAGAAAAACAAAAACTCATGAAATACCTAAAGAAATAAAATACAGAGAAACATCAAAAATTGACATCACATCATCAGAAGATTATCTAACCAAAAAACTCTGGAATAAAGCTAAGTTTGGCACTATTTTTCTAATAACCTCTCTTTTTGCAATAGTATCCTTTGCTTTTATATCCTCAAACGAAACTGTCTCAAAAAAAATAAGCTCATTCCCTTTATATAAAGCGCTAGGATTAAAAACCGAACGAGGATTAGGGGAAAATGCATCAAAAAGTAATGATGGAAAAGTCTTATCAGCCAGGGTAAGGTCATCAGATTTCGTCCAAAATTTCAATTTACCTACTTTTTTTAATAAGGAAGCTACGTTTGAAGAGGGTTTAAGCGTTACAGACATAAGATTCATGGGAACTGGAACAATGAACAATCTACTTGGGATAGATGATGTCACGAAGAAAACACTGGAAGAATCTCTAAGCATAGATGGGGAGGTCGTTGGAACAAATATGTTAAATACCGTCATAGCAGATGGGGTTATTGACGGCACCAATTTAGCACCTGAAATATCATATGGTGGAAGATTTGATTTTCTAAAAGGATCTCTTTTGGTTGACGGCAAGCCCATAGAACCAACTTTAGGAATAATATCTGGGGCAGGTATTACGGCTGAAGAATTGAGTGTGTTATCAGGGATAACTGCTACAACAGAAGAAATAAACGTACTTTCAGGCATACAAACAACAACTGATCAAATAAATTATTTATCAGGATTAAACCTCACAGACAACGGAATATTGTTTGGTGATGGTGGTGTTATAAACCAAAACTCTGATTCATTCTTTTGGGATAATCAAGACAAAGTATTCGGAATAGGAAATGGAACATATTACACGGGCATTAAATCATCAACAGCTATGTCACAAAACATAGTTTATACACTACCCTCTAACACAGGAACATCTAATTATGTACTAACATGGCAAAATGACGGTGTCCTTGAATGGATGAATGCTGCCGTTATAGGAGGAGATATAAACTCTGTGGGATCAATGAATTCAGGAGATGTCTTCAATAGCTCATCCGCAAGTGGTCAGTGGTTAGGGTTGGGACCAAATTCTGGAAGGATACATTTTCAAAACTCTATAACAGACCATATAAATATATTAGACGCAAATTTAGGAGTCGGTACTACTAATCCTCTATATAGTGTAGATGTAGCAGGAACACTACAAGCTCAGAATTTAAGACTTACAAACCTTACACCTAGTACTGACGTTATGGCATTAATACTTGAAAATGATGATGTAAGAGTAAGAGATATAGGTAATCTAATATTACCAACAGGTGGCGACGGACAAATGCTTTACAACAATGACGGTACATGGACAGCGTTCAGTGGGATGTATTGGAACGATACGAACAACTATCTTGGTATAGGAACTGTTGCTCCGCAATACATGTTAGATGTAGCCGGTGATGTCAATGTAGGAGGATTGTACATTGCAGGTACACAAGTACAATCAACGGCTTATGAACTAAACTTATTACATGGTTTAACGGGAGCGTTGTTGGACTCAAGTACCATACATTTATATGCGACAACAGGTGTTAATGCCGGTCAAGGGTTGACAGGAGGAGGAACTGTAGGTGTAGTTACAATAGATGTTGGGGCTGGAGATGGTATAGCACTAAGCCCAGACGGAGTATCTATAAATATACTAACTTCTGGCTCTTCTACTAATACATCATCAAACTCAGGTCTTGAAGTTTCTCCGGACGGACTCAGTCTTCTTAGAGGATGTCAAAACTATGAAGTCCTTGTGTGGAATGCTACTACCACACAGTGGGAATGCCAAAAACCTTCATCGATAGGAAATGTTGTATCGGGATCTGGACTTGCAGGTCAAATTGCTTATTTTACTAACACTCATGAGCAATCGGGTTCGGATTTACTATTTCTAGATGTTCCAAATTCCAGCTTTGGAATAGGCACTACATCTCCAGCATACACGTTAGAAGTAAATGGATCTGGATTAATAGGTGGTGTGTTGTTAAGTAATAGTAATGTAGGAGTATTAGGTAATACAGATTTAATATCATTAAGTAATAATAATGTAACAATAAATGGAACATTAAATACAACAGGTGCAATTACTGCCCCATCATCAGTTAATACAATTAATGGAATAGTAATAAACAATGGAAGTATAACCTCTGGATCATGGCTTGGTTCTACTATTGATGTATCTCATGGAGGCACAGGAACAACATCATTAACAGATCATGGTGTCTTAGTAGGATCAGGAGAAGGAGCAATAACAGCTCTTACACCAGGCACAGATGGACAAGTTCTTCTTGGAGTAAGTGGTGATGATCCTATCTTTAGAGCATTATCAGGTGATATATCATCTATATCATCTACAGGTGTTGTATCCCTAGCTAATACAGGTGTTACTGCAGGAACATATGGATCATCTAATATAATACCCCAGATATCAGTAGACTCTAAGGGTAGGTTAATTAGTGTTTCAGAAATAGATCTTACTAACTCTCTACTTCCTACAGGTGTTGAAGGACAGATGATATACAACAATGGTGGTATATGGACACCATTTAGTGGAATGCACTGGAACGATACAAGCAACTATCTTGGTATCGGCACCACATCTCCTACTCAAAAACTTGATGTTGTTGGAAATATAAGAGTTTCTGGTGCCTACTATGATAGTAACAATAGTTCTGGAAGTATAGGTTATTTACTAAGATCAACAAGTTCTGGTGCTGAGTGGACAGATATGTCAAACTCCCTACTACCAGAGGGAACAACCGGTCAAATGCTTTATTATAATGGGACAAGTTGGATACCTTTCAGTGGTGTCCACTGGAGTGACGTTAACAACAGACTTGGGATTGGCAATACCAACCCCCTATATGAACTTGATGTTATAGGAACAACTTCAACAGACTCACTAAGAACAGATTCATTATATCTATCTGGAACAGAGGTGATTGCAAATGCTCATGAAATAAACATGCTCAGTGGAAGATCTGGAACATTATTAGATTCTCTTAACGCTGGATCATATGCGGTGACAACTATAACAGCAGGATCGGGTCTTTCATCATCTGGTACAGGGCCTGGCTCAGTAAATATAAATGTAAATGCTGGATACGGGCTTTTTGTCGATGAAGATTCTATAGGAATGAGATTATCTACAGGAGATACAACAACGTCCACGTCTTCAAATTCAGGATTAGAAATTACCTCAGAGGGACTAAGGATGTTAGGAGGTTGTTCAAGCGAACAAGTACTTGCCTGGAATTCTACTACGTTCATGTGGGAATGTGCAGATCCCTCCACTCTTGGAAACACCCTATCAGGATCAGGAGTTGCAGGGCAATTAGCGATATTTAACGGCACTAACACACAATACGGGTCAAGTGATTTATTTTGGAATAATATTACAAACAGCTTGGGTATTGGAACGTCAAACCCTACAAGCGCCTTAACAATAAACCCCTCTTCTCTAGGAGCAATACAAATAAATCCTTATGGGAACTTGGCGGGTAATACTGGGGAATTTAGAATGGCCGAACTGTCATCTAATGGCACAGATTATATTGGATTTAAATCACCAGATGCATTGGATGAAAATATAATCTATACATTACCCGGATCTACGGGTTCAAGTGACTATATCCTAACATGGCAGGATGGGAATAATCTTCAATGGAGAGATGTCAGATCGCTAGTAGGGGCTGGTGACATAACTAGTGTAGGATCAATGACAGAGGGTGACGTTTTTAACAGCTCTTCAGCAAATGGTCAATGGTTAGGTTTAGGACCAAGCGGTGGCAGAATATTATTTTCAGATGATGACATAGACAATATATCAATATTAGATGCGAGATTAGGAATAGGCACGTCAAACCCACTATACACCGCTGACATATATGGCACATTACAAACGGAAAACTTAAGGATGACAAACACTTCCGCAGGAACAGGTAATAATGCTTTAATACTTGAGGGATCTGATGTCAGAGTAAGAGATTTAACCAATTATTTGTTACCAATAGGTTCCGAAGGCCAAACACTATATAATGACGGTGGTATATGGACACCAACAGACAGTATATATTGGGATGATATCAATAATAGGTTAGGGATAAGAACGACAACACCTGGATATAACTTAGATGTAAACGGTTCTTTGAACACAACCTTTTTGTATATAGGGGGCCAACAAGTAACTGCAGACGCAAATGAGCTAAATCTACTAGATGGGAGGTCTGGCGTATTGTTAGATTCCCTAAATGCGGGCTCATATGCTGTAACGTCAATATTGTCGGGTTCCGGTGTTTCTGTATCGTCTACAGGACCAGGTATTGTAACAATTGATGCTGTAGCTGGTGATGGTATTACGGTTGAAAATAACGCCATAGAAATAAAACTAGCAGGTATTGAAACAACAACATCTAAATCTTCTCCATCAGGTCTTGAGGTCACTTCCTCTGGTTTAAGAATGCTCGGAGGATGTCTTGGGGATCAAGTCCTATCTTGGGATGAAGATACTTCCACATGGCAGTGCAATTACCCATCAGAATTGAACCAACTTGTGTCAGGATCGGGTGTTGCAGGACAAATAGCATTTTTCACAGGTACCTATTCTCAATCTGGATCTAATAATCTTTTCTGGGACACCGCTAATTTAAGGTTAGGAGTAGGAACAAATAACCCAACGCAAACACTAGAAGTAAATGGATCTGGATTAATAGGTGGTGTGTTGTTAAGTAATAGTAATGTAGGAGTATTAGGTAATACAGATTTAATATCATTAAGTAATAATAATGTAACAATAAATGGAACATTAAATACAACAGGTGCAATTACTGCCCCATCATCAGTTAATACAATTAATGGAATAGTAATAAACAATGGAAGTATAACCTCTGGATCATGGCTTGGTTCTACTATTGATGTATCTCATGGAGGCACAGGAA
>Ga0208459_1001304_pt1 | contig 24038 bp, 24 predicted proteins | sample AD_UKC087_MetaG_FD_184433 | JGI IMG/M metagenome (GOLD analysis project Ga0208459, IMG submission 184433) | Active sludge microbial communities of municipal wastewater-treating anaerobic digesters from USA - AD_UKC087_MetaG (SPAdes) (version 2) | ecosystem: Engineered > Bioreactor > Anaerobic >... | reverse complement strand
TCCTTTAATTATCGTAAGGATGGTGATGTACTAACACATTTGAAGTTTTTTTTAAACTTTTCTTGGAATAAATTTTACCGCGGTGCACGGAAAATGATTGCAAAATAAACATTTAGAGATTATGCATTATAAACAATAAGTTAGCTTATGTCTAAACCAATGATTCAACTCATCAAAATAAACGGGGGAAGTTATCATATATGACAATTTCCGCATTTGAACCGGCTACATTGGCAGGAATCAAATTGAAAAACCGGATAATCCGTTCGGCAACCTATGAGGGCATGGCCGATGAAAAAGGATTCCCCACCGAAAAACTAAAAAAACTTTACATCAATCTGGCAAAAGGGGATGTCGGCGCAATCATAACCGGATACGCCGCTACTCAGGCGGACGGCAAGGTCAGCAACGCCATGGCCATGGTCAATCATGACGACAAAATCAATGTTTTTAAAGAAATTACAGATGCCGTTCATGAATACGGCACGCCGGTTATCATGCAAATCGCCCACTGCGGCAGGCAAACCCGCTCCAGAATAACCGGTTTTCCGACCGTTGCCCCCTCCCCGGTGCGCAATATGTATTTCATGGAGGATAAACCGAAAGCCTTGTCCGAAGAGGGCATCAACGAAATCATCGACAATTTTGTTGCCGCTATCGTCCGGGCAAAACGAGCCGGATTTGACGGGGTCCAGCTTCATCTGGCGCACGGCTACCTGCTGTCCGATTTTTTATCCTCGCATGCAAATCGCCGTAAAGACCGCTGGGGCGGCTCAACAGAAAACAAATACCGCATCGTCGGCGAGATTTTCAAAAGAGCCAGGGAAAAGGTCGGCGACTATCCGATCCTTGTAAAAATGAACGCCTATGACGGGCGGCGAAAAGGCATGAGAATTGAAGAAGCCGTTGTCATCGCCCGGATGCTGGAAAACTCCGGCTGCGCGGCCATCGAAGTGTCCTGCGGTTGCGTGGAAGACGGCCTTTTCACCATCCGCGGAGAAAAGCTTCCCGTGGAAGCCGTCGTGGAATACAATTTCAATTTCAAAAATTATCCGGATTTTGCGAAGAAAACGATCATCTGGTTTGCCAAAACATTTCTGAAAACGCCCAAACCGCTGTTGAAATACAATCTCGACGCGGCAATGCAAATTAAAAAAGCCGTGAACATTCCCGTGATCGTTGTCGGCGGCATCAACAATGTCGAAGATGTTGAGGACATTATCGGGAATGATAAGGCGGATTTTGTCTCCATGAGCCGGCCGTTTATCATCGAGCCGGACATTGTGAGCAAATTCAAAAACCGGACGCAGACTACATCAAAATGCATCATGTGCAATTTTTGCGTGATCACCATCGAGAAAGAACCGCTGAAGTGCCGCTACGGCAAACTGCCGAAAACAAAAAGCGCTTAAAACCATCTTCCGGATCAGCATGTTGTGCGCGTTAAAGTTTCCTTGCAATAATCGCAAATTCCCTGCTCTGCGCAGAAAAAGGCGTGCCCGCCACATCGGCATAATAATTTTCGATGGCAAAACCGCAGGCGGAAAACTCCCTCTCCACATCTTCAGGACTGAAATACTGCAACCAATTATAGATTGTGCGCGTACGCTCAGCCTCAATGATCGTGTATTGATCGAGGACCACTTTTTCCTTCTCATACTTGAAGGTATTCAGAAAACCGTAATATTTATCGGGAGACCAGAAGCCATCGAGAAGATTGGGCTCATACAGAGCTTTTTCTTCCCGTTCGTTGAAGGCGTTTAAGGAATACACATCAAGGAGAACCGAACCGGCGGGCTCGAGAAGCCGATGAAATTTGGCAAGCATCGTTTTCCTTTGAGTGAGGCTGAGGGCGCAGAAATCGCACATAATCATCAAAATGAGGTCAAAGCGCTCGTCCGTTTCAAAATCCAGATAATTCCGGTTGACATAACGAATGGGCAGTTTTTCCCCGATTGCCGTTTCCTGCGCATATTGGATTGACCGCTTCGAGAAATCTATGCCGGTGACCACCGCATGACTTCGGACCAGCCTTGTGGTATATAATCCGGGACCGCAGCCGAAATCGGCAATCTTCTTTCCCGTATCGATGTTAAAATGCGAAACAATCCAATCCACCGACCGATCGATGAAAGCGATATTCCGGGACGAAACATCCAGACCTTCATCCAAGTGGAACCTAAGCATTTGCTTGGAGGTATGTTCATCCGTCCAGAGATCCGCAGCCGTGTAAAATTGAAACGGCTCCGGAGGGGTGTTTATTTCTTCAAGTTGTATGAACATCGTTGTCTTTTATTCTCTTGGCCACACAGAACAGCGCTGCGAATGAACGAAAACTCACCCGGAGCGGTCCAGTGGCTTTAGAAATTTGTTCTCTTATTTTTTTAGGGTGCTAGGCCAATGATTACCAATGGCACAGCAGGAACGCCTCTCCCTTGCCGAACCACATTATAAAGTTCACCTTCATAATAGGCTACGCCAGAACTCATTTGAGCTTGGAGTGATTTCATGGGTAAGATTTCAATACCAACATCTATGTGATCGCCGATGTAAAATGCCAAATGTTTGACAAAAAGATCATACGCAACGAAAGAATACTTGCCGAATTGCACCTCCACAGCCACGCGGTCTTTGACAAAATCCGTTTGATTATAACTGAAAATTGGTGCCTCTCCTGCAGATTCAATTTCTTTCTTTTGCTCAGCGGCAGGCATTGTAAGAGTTTTTCTTATCAATTTTTCATTCTTTGTGACCCAATAACTGACTCTGCTTTCTTTCCATTGGTTTTTATGGAGTAATGCTGCAAAGGTCTTATTCATATCAAATTGGACTATAAAGCAACTTTCTTTCATGGTCTTCTCTTTAGAGATTTTGGTTTTGCAGTTTTCAGCACGAACACGTGACACAACATTTTGAATTTCGTTCCATAATTCAGGTTTATGTACTAATAAGAACTCCAAACCATTCAGATGCGAATAAGTCTCTACAATATTCATTTTGCGTGATACCTCGCTTTCTTTTCCAATAATCGCAATTGCTTATCTTCCTGATTTTTTGACCACGGTGCTATTCTTAAACTATTGCCTGCTGCCACTGGATCGTAAATTGGTTTGTCCATGGGCCTCGTTTTTAGCGTTCCAGCAAGTGCTTGATGGATTCTTTCTTTTGCAAGCGCGATATATTTGTTACTCATTTCCGCACCAGCACCACGACGTTTGTGACGTATTGCAGCGATGATAGTTGTTCCAGTACCTAAGAAGGGGTCAAACACCCAATCACCCTCACCTGTCATAGCAAGAACAAGCCTCTCAATAAGCTCAACAGGAAATTGACAAGGGTGGTCTGTTTTTTCTACATGATTGCTTTTTACATTCGGGATAACCCATAGATCTCCCGGATTCTTCCCCAATGGATTACATGAATATTGCCCGGCTTTTGGACCTTTAAAATATTTTTTGCCGGGATATTTTTGTGGTACTCGAATGGGATCTAGATTAAATGTATATTGATCAGTTTTTGTGAACCAGATTATTGTTTCGTAACGACCTGAAAATCTTCTGCTACAGTGAAGACCGTGTTCAAAATGCCATATAATACGATTTCTCATTTTGAGGCCCAAATTGGAAAAAATTGGGTAAAGTATTGTATCTAAAGGAATAATATATCCATTATCAACGTAGTTTCCGACCTGCCAGCAAATGCTTCCATGTGGAGAAAGACACCTCACACATTCACGTATAACTTCAGATTGTTGCTTTATATATGATTCGAGTTTTAACCGCTTTTCATATTCTTTGCCGATATTATATGGTGGTGAGGTTACGACAAGCTTTAAGGATGCATTTGGAATATTTTCTAAAAGCTTTAAACAATCACCAGAATACAGCACAATATCCTGTGAAACTTCGAATTTATTAGATATTTTTCTTTTGTCAAACATAACAAAATCATAGCAATTCGTTTAGACATAGTCAATAAATGAAAAACGTTTATACGGTCTGTATAAATCGTTTGTATCCTAACGTCATTTGCTTTCCGTTTCATCATTCAGCCAGTTTATATATTCTCTGCTGCCTTTGATAATCGGCACGGCGATGATTTCCGGTGTTTCGTAGGGATGCAGTTTTTTGATGGCGGCTTCAATTTTTTTGAATAAAGTTGTCCGGGTTTTAATGAGGCAAAGAGACTCGCTTGCTATTTCAACTTTCCCCTTCCATCGATACGTGCTTTCAATCGCGCCGGAAATTTGCACGCAGGCGGCCAGTTTTTTTTCAACAAGGTATTTGGCGATTTTCTGCGCCTGGTCTTTGGTTTCGGTGGTTGTGGATACTTGAATGTAGGATTTCATTGTTTCAATTCCTTATTATCATTGCAAAACTAGTGAAGCAAAACATCCCGCGTCGCTACGCTCCTGGGATAATTCCACTTACGCTTCGAACATCACGTAGCTCGTTCTTAGCGAGTGTCATTAGATTCCCGCTAGGCCCATGCGGGAATGACAGTGGTGTTGCCCTTTTATCCATTCACGATGATCCTACTGGACACCGGCCTTCGCCGGTGTGACGTGTTTTAATTACCGTTTAACACATTCACACATCATGATCACCGCAGCCTGCGGCAAACTCAGCGAATCGGCTTTGGACGATGAACAAATCTGTCATTATTTGCATTGGATAGCATATTATTTGTTTGACCTTACGAAATCAAGAAAAAACAAACAACAAAGAAATTGTTTTAGCAATTACACCGATCCGGTTTCATATTATTCATGGAATCGTGAAAAGGCATGAATTTCAGAAAAATAAAAGATGGTATTTTTTGATGATTTGTCGCAAGATATTTCCATCCGAAATCATAAAAAACAAATTACGCGAGGCGGAAAACAATGAAATCAAAAATTAAAATCCTTGTTTTTTTGTGCCTTGCGATTTCCGTTATGTTTTCTCTGGTCAATTGCCGACAACAAAACGGGGCGTGCGATTGTCCTCCTTCTAAATTTGAAAACGGGATTTATTACAGCCAGACTTATGAGGATTATATACTTGCCCATGTTTTTCAGGATGTCGCCAATGGTTTCTATATCGATGTCGGAGCTAACGATCCCAATATCTTTAATGTAACTCGATTCTTCTATGAAAGGGGCTGGCATGGCATCAATATTGAGCCCAATGCCGAGTTGTATTTACAACTTCGCTCTTTTCGGCAGCGCGATATCAATTATAATGTCGGTATTGCCACAACTGAAGGACGTATGATTTTTTATCAGCAGGCATACCAATCGGATGCATTGATGCCGCTTTCAACCTTCGATAAGGAAATCGTGGATATTCAAAAGAAAAACGGAATTCTTTTCAAGGAGATTGTTGTTCCTGTCACGACACTTAATAATTTGCTTGGAAAGATATCCGTTCGTGAAATTACATTCAGCACCATTGATGTTGAAGGCTTTGAGAAACAGGTTCTCGAGAGTATTGATCTTGCGCGATATAAGCCCGTGGTGTTGTGTATTGAAGCGTCGCGTCCGGGCACGGGAGATCTTTCCTATATGCTTTGGGAACAGATCGTTCTGAACAATAATTATGTGTTTGCGATGTCCGATGGAGTTAACCGCTATTATCTTCATAAAAGTCATATAGAGCTTCTGCCCCGCTTCATTGATATAGACAGATGTGTGAAATTGAGCAAATACAAGCGCCAGGTCAAGATGGACGGCTGGAGTTCATGGTAATGACATGTCAAGATAGTTCTTTACGGGCAGGAAGCCTGCCCGGCGAATGCCTCGGAAATCTATAATATACTTCAAAACCGGATTCCGGCCTTCCCAGGCATAACAATATTGTTTGCTTCGGTTTATTTTTTTGTGCATTCGTACATCATGATCGCTGCTGCCTGCGGCAAACTCAGCGAATCGGCTTTGCCGCTGCCGGGGATGCTCCATTCTTCATCGGTCATTTTTAAAATCGTCGCCGGCAGGCCGTGACTCTCATTGCCTAAAGTCAGCGCGGCATTTTTCTGCACCGGATGCGGCGCTGTTCCTTCATGAACGTCGGAACCGATGATAAAAAAATGTTTTCTGATTTCCGGCAGCGTTTCCATTAAATCCAGCTCCGGAATCATCGTCAAATGAAAAAGGCTGCCCATCGAGGAACGGATGGCTTTCGGATTGGTGAAGTCCACGGAGTTGGCGCTCAGTATGATACTGTTAAATCCAAACCACTGCGCGCTGCGGGCCAGCGCCCCGAGATTGAGCGGATTGTTGATTTCATGCAGGATCAAAACATTGCCGGAAGTTTGTGCAAGCCACGAGGAAAAATCCGGCGCCTGTTTCATTTCTACCAGCGCCATGATGCCTTCCGGTTCCCGGTCCTGTCCGATTTTTTCCCACTGTGTTCGCTTCAACTGATAGACGGGAATTTCTTCCTCCCGGGAAAGATCAAGCTTCTTCCAGAATTTTATTTTTTCCGGCATGACCAGCAATGCTTTAATTTGCCAGTCGCTTTTCAGCAGTTCTTCGACGACCTTGACGCCTTCGGCCAGAAACACCCCTTCTTCATGGCGCGCCTTCGCGTCGTCCAGTCTGGCCCATTTTTTCAACTGAATCTGTGAAGGCGTCAAAAATCCGTTTTGCATAGCGTTAATCCTTCATGGTGATGTTCGGAATGTCTTCATATTTTGTATCCGGCCAGATGATGGACGCGACAATGGATATGACGAGAATGGACGATATGACCGTCAGAGAGATTCCCACCGGTATATGGTAAAAATCCGCAATGAGCATCTTTACGCCGACAAAACTCAAAATGGCTGAAAGGCCATAGTGCAGGAGATGAAAGAGTTTCATCAGCCCGGAAATGGCGAAGAAAAGCGAACGCAGTCCCAGGATGGCAAAGACATTGGAGGTGTAAACGATAAAGGGATCTCTGGAAATCGCCAGTACCGCCGGAATGGAATCAACCGCGAACAAAATATCGGTGGTTTCCAGCGCCAGCAAAACGGCCAGCATGGGCGTGGCGAAACGCTTTCCGTTTTTAATGATAAAGAACCTGGCTTCATGAAATTCTTTGGTCACCGGAACAACATAACGCAGCATTTTTATCGCGATGTTTTTGTCAGGATGGACTTCCGTTTGTTTGTTCATCGCCAGCTTGATGCCGGTATAAATCAGGAAAGCGCCGAAAAGATACATGATCCAGTGGAATTTGTTAATAAGCACGACACCCGCAAAAATGAACGCGGCGCGGGTAATCAGCGCCAATAGGATACCCCAGAAAAGGGCCTTGTGTTCATAGGCTTGCGGCACGTTGAAAAACCGGAAGATCAGCAGGAACACAAAAAGGTTATCGATGCTCAGAGAGTATTCAATGATATAAGCGGTAAAAAATTCCAGCGCCTTGGAGTGGCCGTAAAAATAATAAACACCCACACCGAACGCAACAGCAAGGGATACCCAGAAGGAAACCCATAGGAGCGCTTCCTTCATTTTGATGACGTGAGCCTTGCGGTTAAAAACGCCCAGATCCAACGCCAGCATCGCAAGGATAAAGACACCGAAGATCGTCCACCAGAGGGTCATTGATAAGTCCTTTTCCTTTCAGATCATCCGGCGCAAAGCCTGAGCAGCGTTGTGAATAATATCCCACGCCGCGCTGAAAGGCGGCGCGTAAGCCAGATCCAGATAACCGACTTCGTCAATATTTAATCCGGTCCAGAGAGCGACGGACAGCGCATTGATCCGTCCCACCGCGCCGGCGACACCCACCGCCTGCGCGCCCAGCAGTTTTCCCGAGGATTTATCGGCAGTCAGCTTCAGCCCTATTTTTTTCATGCCCATTGCCGGTGCCATGGCGCTGCCCCATGTGATGTTGCTGATGGGCACAAAGCCTGCGGCAAGCGCTTCTTTTTCCGAGAGACCCGTGGCCGCGCATTCCAGATCAAACAGCCGGAAAGATTGTGCGCCGACAATGCCGTCGAACGTCAACGGTTTCGCGCCGATGTTGCGTCCGGCAACACGCCCCTGTTTATTGGCGATGTCGCCCAGAGGAATATTGACCCAGCGGCGGCTGACGCGGTTCCAAGATTCGCAGCAGTCGCCGACGGCGTAAATGTTTTCAACGGATGTCTGCTGGGCGAAATTAACGGCAATCGCGCCGGTTTTGCCGATGGTAAGACCGGCAGATTTGGCCAGCGCGGCATTGGGCCGGACGCCAACGGCCAGCAGCACCATATCGCCCTGCCACTCGCCCGCGTCGGTAATCACTTTCAAAGAATCGCCGGATGATTTTTCAATGGCTTTTGCCTGGGCGTTGCCGATGAATTCCACGCCGTGCGATTGAAGTTCTTCGAGCATCACCGACGATAGTTCTTTACTCCAGCGATTTGCAGGTAAAGAATGTTTGTGAATGATGGTTGTGGAAATTCCCACTTCGTGCAGCGCTTCGCTCATTTCCAGACCAATGAAACCGCCGCCGATAATAACCACGCGCTTGGCTTTTCTTTCACGCAGCCAGGCTTTAATGTGAATGGCATTTTCCAGATTGTTCAGTACATAAACACCTGGCAGTTCCCGGCCGGGAATGTCCGGAACAAAGGGGTTCGTGCCGGTACCGATGACCAGATAATCATACGGCAGCATAAGGTTGTCCCTTGTTTCGACAACATTTGCATTACAATTAATATTGACGACTTCCGTGTCAAGCTGCACCTCCACGCCCCGTTTACGGAATTCTTCCGGGGTGCGCGCCACTAGTCTATTTTCATCTTTGATAATGTCGCCGATATAGTAAGGTGTGGGGCAGGACGCATAGGCAATGAATTTTCCCGATTGCAGAATCGCAACATTCAGTTCTGGATCATTTCGTTTGGCTTCAGCCGCCGCGGACGCTCCGCCGGCTCCTCCGCCGACAATAATTAAATGTTTTCCCATACGACCTCCAATGTTACCTGGCTGGTGACGCAATTTGTCTGCGCCATAAAACAATAATGAGTCCGGCCGCCATCATCAACACACAAAGAACCTGCCCGATACTGACCGAACCGACCATAAAGTCGGGTTCGCGGAAAAATTCAATCATGAAACGGACAAAACCGTAGCCGAAAATGTACAGCCCCAGAAGAAAACCGTCGGCAAACTTTTTCTTTCTTAACAGCCACAGAATGACGAACAGAAAAATTCCTTCAAAGAAGGCTTCATAGAGCTGGGACGGATGGCGCAGATGCTGCGTCGGATCAAAAGGAAAATACATTCCCCAGGGCATCGTTGTTACGCGTCCCCACAATTCGCCGTTAAGAAAATTGCCGAGACGCCCGAACGTGTAGCCCAGCGGAATCGAAGGAACAATCAAATCGGCGAACCGCCAGAAGTTGATCTGTCGTTTGCGCAGAAAATAGATCGAATATATCATTACGCCGACCACGCCGCCGTGAAAAGACATGCCGCTGATACCGGTGAAATGAATTCCGTTGGAAAAGCTGAAAGGCAGAAAAATCTCCAGCGGATGCTGAGAAAAATAGGAAAAATTGTAAATTAACACTTCGCCCAGCCGCGCGCCGACGATCATCGCGAACATACCCCAGATGAGATAGTCCTGAAGCATCTCCTTCTTGTATTCGTAATGTTCATTGCTTATGCGATAAGTGGTCAGCAGATAAACGATGGCGAATCCAACCAGATACATCAGGCTGTAGTAGCGCAATTGAAAAGAACCGATGGTGAAAAGAGCGGGATTAATATGCGAGGGTAATTGCTGCCAGGTATTGATGAAAGCTTCCATGTTGTGTTTCTGTCTGCCTAATTCATAGATTTTGTCACTTCGACCCGGCGCATACCGAGGAGAAGCCTTGTGTTTTAGATATCTTCCCGGCAAAGCCGGACTACACTCTGCGTTCGATATGGTGACAGCTTAATATGTCTGGCCCTTGAGTTCATCAACATATAGTTCGGCGCTGTAAATCGCATTGGCACCGTCGCCCGCGGCTGTGACCACCTGACGGAACTGTTTGGCACGGCAGTCGCCCGCGGCAAATATGCCGGGTGCGGATGTGCGCATGTTGTCATCCGTGATAATGTAACCGCCTTTATCCAGATTCAAAACGTCGCGGAAGAGAGCGGTGTTGGGAGTCAGTCCGACAAAAATAAAAACACCTTCCGCTTCGATATGATTAATTTTGCCTGATTCCACATCGGCCACCCTGACACCGGTGACAAACTCCTGACCGGCGATCTCGGCAAGTTTTGCCTTCCAGACAAATTCGATTTTCTTTTCCGCAAAAGCTCTTTTTTGCAGGATGGCCGCGGCGCGAAGGCGGTCGCGGCGGTGAATGACGGAAACTTTTTTGGCAAAGTGAGTCAGGAACAGGGCTTCCTGAATGGCGGTATCCCCGCCGCCCACGACCACGACATCCCTGTTGCGGTAAAAAGGCCCGTCACAGGTGGCACAATAGGATACGCCCTTGCCGGCAAATTCTTCTTCGCCGGGAACGCCCAGTTTATTCCACTGCGCGCCGGTGGCGGCAATCACGCTTAACGTCCTGTAGGATTTATCGCCCACGGCAATTTCCCAGATCGCCGGGTTGTCGCCGGCTTTTTTGATGGAGTGAACATCATTGGCGATGATTTCCAGGCCGAAATTCTGCGCCTGTTTCTTGAATAGCTGCATCAGGTCGAAACCGTTGATGCCATCAGGAATGCCAGGATAGTTTTCAATCAGATCGGTAATGGTTATCTGACTGACCGTTGAAGCACCTTCCACCAGCAGCGATTTCAGACCGCTGCGTGCGGCATAAATGCCCGCGGTATAACCGCCCGGCCCGCCGCCGATAATTATCGTATCGCAATCGTATTGCGGTAAATTTGCTTTGCTCACGTCCCACCCCCTGAATAAAGTGTCTGTACTTTAATCAAGATACAGGAATTTTGTAAAGTCTTTTAATCACGGGTATGAACCATGATGCCGCCCCAAGGTATGGGGTATGATACCCTCCGCTTATAGCGGGATTGTTCGACTTACAAATTTCAATACACTGCGTTTTTGAAATTTGAGTCTTACAATAAAGGGTTATTTGTGGTAATGATGTTCCATCCTGAAAGGAAAAATCATGGAGAAACTCAAAGGAGCGCAAAAAAAATATCTGCGCGCACAGGCGCATCACTTAAAGCCGGTCGTCATGATCGGCGCCAAAGGCTCGACAACGCAACTGATCAGCTCGGTTAACGCTGCTCTAAACGACCATGAACTCATCAAGATAAAATTCGGCGAATTCAAGGAAGCTAAAAAAGAAATCTCGCAGGAAATCGCCGGTAAAACCAAAAGCGAACTTGTCGGCCTGATCGGCAACATTGCCATTTTCTATCGACAAAACCCGAATCCGGAAAGAAGAAAAATTAAGCTGTCTTAGCAATACAAAACACAACATCGCTGAAAGTGCCCATGTCGTCTGAATTGCTTCGATATGAGATCAACCGAAAAATCAGGCAGGTTCTCGTCAGCCACAATGCCGACATGACGAAAATCAGCTATTCCTTTGTCCATAGAACGGTCTATATGTCCGGCAATCTCGTCCGGGAGTCCCAGGGCGAGTTCAGCCTTCCCGTTATCGAAGGCATGATCCGGGAACTCATGAAACTGCCCCGCGTCCAAAAAATTCTATTTGATCTGGAAAACTGGATTATTTCCAATGAGCCGGGAGCATTAAACATTGTCAAGAAAAAAGGATTGGGACAACATCCCGCGATAAAAGACTCGGTTTAACTTGGAAATAAAGCTGGATCTACCCAGAGGTCACCATAGCCCGACAAGTTCATTCGGGGATACGAAAAGACAGATGCTATCATGCCGTTGCAAAACGGCATCCAGAAAAAAACTGGATTCCGGCCTACGACGGAATGACAAAGAAAAGGGGCAATCCTTTACCTTGCTCATGTCAGATTTACTGAGGATAAAACACAGCGGCAAAGATTCATATGCCGGTCAATATTTCCTGTTTGAAGTAAGCAATCAATATAATGTTTTCGCTATCGTTTATGCGATTCCGGCCAGTCGATTTTGTGCAGTGTCAGATAGCGTTCCACAGCTTGTTCAATGGTCGGAAAGAAATTCTCCTCGCCGAATCGTGTAAAAAGTCCGTAGCGCTTGAGCATGTCCTTGACCGGGTCTTTCATTTCGGCAAAAAATAATGCCATGCCCGATTCGTGCAGAACATTATCCAGTTCGGCCAGCATGTCTGCGGCAGTGGTGTCCACATCGGTAATCGGTTCGGCCGTTACAACAACCCACTTGGTGGGTGTCGGCGCTTCGGCAATGGCATGAAGCACATTCTCGCGGAAGGCTTCGGCATTGGCGAAAAACAGCGGCGCGTCCCAGCGAAAAAGGACCAGGCCGGGAATCAATCTGGCATCGGGATGACGGGATATGTCGTGATAACTTTTTAAACCTTCGACATGTCCCAATACGGCATCGTAAGGGTGCCAGGCCCGCCAGATGAAGGAAAACAGCGCCAGGCCGATGGCGATAAAAATACCCTTGATGATCCCCAGGGAAACCACGCCCAGAAAACACGCGATAGAGAAAACGAATTCTTCCCGCCGCAATTTATACAAACGCGCCAGGGCGCGAACTTCAACGATGCTGATGCAAGCGCAGATGACGACGGCGCCCAGAACCGCCTGGGGCAGATTCTTGAGCAGATTCGGCGCGAAAATCAGAAGCAGGGCAATGCATACCGCGCCGACTACTCCGGTCACTTGAGTTTTGGCTCCCGCCGATTCGGCCACCGGTGTGCGTGAGGCGCTGCTGGTCACGGGAAATCCCTGAAATAATCCGGCGGCCATATTGGCTGCGCCCAGCGCGATGATTTCCTGATTGCTGTCCACTTCCTGACCGGCACGCAGTGCAAAGGTTCGCGAGAGTGTGCTCATATCGGCAAAGGAAACCAGCGCGATGGCGAACGCGGCAGCAAATAACGCTTTAAATTCAGCAAAGCTCACCGAGGGAATCTGGAATTGCGGCAGTCCCTGCGGCAGCGGCCCGACGACGGCAATGCCGTAACTTGCGGATAAATGAAACCAGGAAGAGATGATCGTTGCGCCGGCCACGGCGATGAAAACCCCCGGAATGCGGGAGAACCATTGCCGGCAACCCAGAATAATCATCAGGCAGGAACATCCGATGAGGCACGACATCCAGTTGATCTGACCGCCGGCGATGCCCTGTATCAGGCTGTTAACTTCCTGCAAAATATTATTGCCGCCGACGGGAAAACCCAAAACTTTCGGCAACTGGCCGATCAGAACCGTAAGCGCGATTCCGTTGAGGTATCCGATGCGGACCGGTTTGGAAAGCAGATCAGTAATGAAACCGAACTTCACAAGACCGGCCAGAATGCAAAAAGCTCCCGCGAGGATTGCCAAGAGGCCGGCAAGCGCGATGGCCTTATCGGTATTGCCGGCGGCCAGCGGCAGGATGGCCGCCGCGATGAGGCCGGCCAGCGCCGAGTCGGGTCCCAGAATCAGAATCCGGCTGGGTCCGAAAATCGCGTAAGCAATCAGCGGAATGATCGTGGCATACAATCCGTATATCGCCGGCAATCCCGAGACCGATGCGTAAGCCATGCCGACCGGGACCAGGATGGCCGTAAGCACCAGACCGGCAAGGATGTCGTGCATCAGCCATTCACGCCTGTAGTTTCGCAATGTTTCGATCAGGGGAATCCGCCTGGATAAACCGCGCGGACGCAGATGATGAACAAACGGCTTGACCGTGGGAATTTTTGTATTATTCAAAAACAGACCTCATGTATTTCGTCGCTTGATTATCTAGCCGATGTGTTTTAAAAAATAAAGAATTATTCAAAGCGGATGAGCAACGACATTCTCAGATGAAGGAGATATGACATGCCGTTTAAAACACTGATAACCGTCCTGATCTGCAATTTTATTTTCGTGATGATTGCCGTTCCTCTGGCGCTACGCAAAGTGCCGAAAAATGTGATTTACGGTTTTCGCATTAAAGCCACGCTGGAAAATGATTTTGTCTGGTATGAAGCCAACGCTTATTTCGGAAAGGTATTTATCATCGGCAATATGGTTTGCGCGCTGTTGATCCTGATTCTCTATTTTTCTGATGTTGTTCCCGCACAGAACTTTGTCAATATCGGCATGGCGATTCTGATTATTCCTGCTCTGGTGGCGGCATTATTGACGTTTCGCACCATCAAAACAAAACACTAAATGGCAGGTATTTCATAAAGCAGGCGGAAGGTTTCTGAAGGGATCCCGCGTCAGTTTTTACGAAACTTGCCCTGCGGAGACGAGGACGCCAGGGAAGCATACAAGAGCGCCGGCTGGAGGCTGTGATTTTTCCGTTGCGTGTTATTCGTATCGAAGAAGAGGGCGACGGTATAAATATTATTCATGGTTTGAGTTGTGTTTTTGAATTCGGCCATTTGTGCCGCTGGGACAGGACTGCCGGCAACTTTTTTAACCGCCAGCGGATTAATCGCCCTGCCTCCCTGTCTCATTTCAAAATGCAGGTGCGGTCCCGTGGCCAAACCGGTGGCTCCCACATTTCCGATCAGGTCACCCTGCTGAACTTTTTTCCCTGGGCGAATATTGCTTTTGATGCGGGACAAATGACCGTAATACGTCTGATAGCCGTTGGCGTGGTTAACGATAACGATTTTACCGTAACCGGATTTATAACCCGCAAACGTGATCCGTCCGTCCGCCACCGTGCTGACCGGCGTTCCCGTGGCGGCAACATAGTCAATGCCGTGATGGGGACGGCGCACCTTCAGGATGGGATGCAAGCGACTTCTGCTGAAATGAGAACTGATTCTCCGGAAACTCAGCGGCGCCTTTAAAAAGGCCTTGCGCAGCGATTGCCCGTCGGCATTGTAATAATCCGTCTTGCCGTCCTGTTCGAAAAGATACGCGTTGTAGGTCTGGCTGCCGTTGACAAATTCGATGGACAGAATTCTGCCGTATTTTTTGAATTTCCCTTCCGAATACAGGCCTTCAACAATGATTCTGAATGTATCTCCTTTGCGCACATCGGTGTTGAAATCGATATCCCAGGCCAGAATGTCCGCCGCCTGCAGGGCCAGCAGGTAATCTTCCCGCTCGTTGCCGAACGCGGAAACCAGCGTGTTTTGAATCGTGCCGCCGATGGTCAGAATACGGGTCTCATAAGGAATGTTATATTTTTGCGCCTGGAAACATCCGTCCACCCGTTCAATTTTTAAAATGGTGTCGTCATCGATGCCGCACGTAAAAGAGCTGATGTAATTATCTTTATTGAGCGTAAAACTGTAAGGCTTGCCGGGCTTAATATCCCGCAGCGACTGAATGCTGGCCACCGCACTTTTCAGTTCGAAAAGATCATCGGTGTGCATCCCGTATTTTTTAAAAATCGAGGAAAGTGTTTCTCCCTTTTCGAATTTGTCGCTTATGGATTTTAACGGCCTGGTTCCCTTTTCCGGAGCGGTTGGTTCCGATACAACGGCATCCCCCCGAAAAGAATTCTCCGAAGGCTGCTGCAAAGAAAATAACCCGATCGTAATAAAGAGAATAACCAGTAAAACTAAACGCTTTTTATTCAATAAGTTCACTCCTGACCTTTGAACAATTGTTTGTGCTATTGACTTATTATGACGATTATGTCAAGAAATAATTTCCATGTACTTGAAATGATTGGGTATTGTATTATTGACTGCAGGCGGCTGCAACGCGAATTTAATAAGATTCAGATATTTCAAGTTAAGTGCCGCAAGATCTGTAAATCGGGTTTTTCCGTCTGTGAAGTCAGGTGAAACTTGTAATAAAATCAAAGCCTCAGAAGAAATAACCGGAAGCCGGAAGATTGCTACAGGATAACCATCGGGGCATCTGCAACGGATTGATGCAAATCGAATGGTCCTTCCCGCTTACCTTCTGGTAAGCTGGCGGTACTTGATACGATGGGGCTGACTGGCGGCATTGCCGTATCGCTTCCTGTAATCTTCCTCGTATTCGGAATAGTTGCCGTCGAAGAACAGCACCTTGCTGTCGCCTTCAAACGCCAGAATGTGCGTGCAGATTCTGTCCAGAAACCAGCGGTCGTGGCTGATGACGACGACGCATCCGGCAAAGTTTTCCAGCGCGTCTTCCAGCGCGCGCAAGGTATTGACATCCAGATCGTTGGTCGGTTCGTCCAACAACAGGACATTGCCGCCTTCCTTGAGCATGCGGGCCAGGTGCACGCGGTTGCGCTCGCCGCCGGAGAGCGTTCCCACTTTTTTCTGCTGATCCGTTCCGGAGAAATTAAAGCGTGAAACATAGGCGCGGGAATTGATCTGACGATTACCGATAGCGATAATATCCTGTCCGTCGGAAATCATTTCCCAGATATTTTTATTGGGATCTAAGGAATCGCGGCTCTGGTCGACATAGGCCAGTTTCACCGTATCGCCGATGCGAATCGTGCCGGCATCCGGCTTTTCCCGGCCGGTGATCATTCTGAAAAGAGCTGTTTTGCCTGCCCCGTTGGGGCCAATGACACCGATAATGCCTCCGGGCGGCAATGAAAACGTCATGCCCTCCACCAGCAGTTTATCGCCGTAGCCCTTGTTCACATCCTTGGCTTCAATCACCAGATCTCCCAGACGCGGTCCGGGCGCGATGAAGATTTCGCGCGTGCCGGATTCTTTTTCCATGGTTTTGCCCAGCAGTTCTTCGTAAGCGCTGATACGAGCCTTGGATTTGGCGTGTCTTCCTTTTGGCGACATGCGAATCCATTCCAGTTCGCGCTCGAGAGTTTTGATTCTGTCACTTTCAGCCTTTTCTTCATTTTTCAGACGGTTCTGTTTCTGTTCCAGCCAGGAGGAATAATTGCCCTGCCAGGGGATGCCCTGACCGCGGTCAAGTTCCAGAATCCAGCCGGCCACATTATCCAGAAAATAACGGTCGTGGGTAACGGCAATGATCGTGCCTTCGTATTTTTGCAGATGATGTTCCAGCCAGGCGACGGATTCGGCATCCAGATGATTGGTCGGTTCATCCAAGAGCAGAATGTCCGGTTTCTGCAAAAGCAGGCGGCACAGCGCGACGCGGCGTTTTTCACCGCCGGAGAGCACTTTCACGGATGTGTCGCCGGGCGGGCAGCGAAGGGCATCCATCGCCATTTCCAGGCGGGAATCGATGTCCCAGGCATCCAGGGCATCGAGTTTTTCCTGCACGGCGCCCTGTCTTTCGCAAAGTTTGGCCATCTCGTCATCGGACATCGGTTCGGCAAATTTTTCGTTGATGTCGTTGTATTCCTGAATCAGATCCATCGTACTTTGCACGCCCTGTTCCACAATCTGCCGCACGGTTTTATCGTTGTCCAGATGCGGTTCTTGCTCCAGATAGCCCACCGTGTAGCCGGGCGAAAGAATGGTTTTTCCCAAAAACTCCTGATCCACACCGGCCAGAATTTTTAAAAGAGAGCTTTTGCCGGAACCGTTCAACCCGATGACGCCGATCTTCGCCCCGTAAAAGTAAGACAGGTAGATGTCCTTGAGCACCGGTTTTTTATCGTAGATCTTGCTTACCCCGATCATGGAGTAAATGACTTTGTTTCCTTCGTTGGCCATAAAAAGGTCGTTCTCCGTGATAGAGGATTTATATGTAAGGGAAGATACCCTTGATAATCAGATTGAAATTGTTCTGAATGCTGCTTTTCCCGTGCAGAATGCCCATGTGGCCGGGCAGGAGCCATTCCAGATCCAGCTTGGCGAAGGCGAGAATGCTTTTTTTCAAAAGATCGCCGTTGCCGCCGGGAAAATCCGTGCGCCCCACGCTTTGATCAAAGATCACATCGCCGCAGAACAGCGTTTTCTGGTCGGGCCAGTACAGACCGATGGAGCCGGGAGAATGACCGGGGGAAAGAATAACCTTGAAAATCTGATCGCCCAGCGCCAGATCTCCTTCTTCCAGCGGTAAATTGACGTGCATCCGGGGAGCGTTGATCCCAAAGAGGCTGTAGAGCTCTCCTCCATCCCCTTTTAAAAATTCAATCTCCCTGGTGTGCAGACCGACCTTGACTTTTTCCTGATCGAACAATTCCGACCCCTGAAAATGGTCGGGATGCGAATGGGTATTGATGACGTAGCGGATATCTTCTTTCTGAATGCCGTCAGCGGACATCCGGTCGAGCAAATCGGGGACATAGCCGGTCAGACCCGGATCGATCAGCGCATTGACGCCGCCGCCGACGTAAAAACTGTTGCAGTTGTTTTCATAAGGATTGGTCCACTCGTAAAGATAAATATCGTTTTTTAATCTCATGCTTACTCCTGTATCGTTGATTTGTCGGGAACAAAAATCCACAGCAGGATATACAATAGAACCCCTGTGCCGAAACATAACACAAGCGTCACAAACAACAGACGCCACGCCCACGCCGGAACGGGAGAACTTTCCCCCAGACCGCCGCACACCCCGCCGATCCATTTATCGGTGTTTGATCTTGTGAGATTCTGCAGCCAGTTGCGCTCGTTCATTTTCATTCCCCCCGGAATTCTGTTTATTTTTTTACCGGAAAAAGCCTGTCCACCGGCAAGTCAGATATTCGGTGACCGACATCGACGATATTGCCCTCTCTGTCCAGAAGAATCAGGGTCGGAACGCCGATAATATTATAATCGCCGGCTACACTGCCGTCTCCGTCCACCAGCACGTGGTACGGAAAAGCATTTTGTCCGGCAAACCGTGCCACCCGTTCGGCGGATTCGTTGATATCAATATACAGGAACTTTAATCCGCGTCCGGCATATTTATTGTAAAGGTTCCTGTAAAGCGGCATTTCCTCGCGGCAGGCGGGACACCAAGTCGTGCCGAAAAACATAATGACCGGATTTCCCCGCTGGGCGCTCAACCGGAATGTTTTCCCATGGATGTCTTTCAATGAAAAATCAGGAGCCGAAACTTTGTCGCGTCTTGTAAAAACACTCGGCTTAAACTGTTCAAAAGAGAAAGCAACCAACGCAAAAACAAACACCAGAGCGATTGCCAGTAAAATTTTTTTGTTCATCATCACCTCTTTTTATATAGACAGTCTTCCGGCAATATACAGGAAATATTCCGCAGCGCCAATTAATATCAGCCCGGATATGAATTTAATTTTTTCCATCCATGCTCCCGATCGCGGCAAAGCGGCAATCATCCCGGCAAACGTGCCGGCGATAATCAGCAGCGTTCCCATCCCGAAAGCGAAAATAAACAGCAGGCTCATCCCCAGAACCACATTTGTTTTGACCGCCACGTAACCGAGTAAAACCCCGAGGGCCGGGGCGGTGCAGGGTCCGATGACCACGCCGGAAACGGCGCCGATTAAAAAACTGTTCAGAAATCCTTTTTTGCCGTTTGCACCGGTCCATTGCATCAGCTTTTGCGGAACAGGGATGGAGAGGTTGAACACGTCCAGCATGGACAATCCCATGACCAGACATAAATTGGCCATGATAAAATACGTCCAGGGCGTCGTCTGCATCTGACCGAATATCTTTCCCGACAGCGCCGCCGCAGCACCGAGAACCGCATAGGTAACCGCCATTCCGGCCACATAAAACAACGAGAGGAAAAAACCGCGGATTTTGGATGACGGTCCCTGGATGCCGATCAACCCCACGGTTACCGGAATCAGCGGATACGTGCAGGGCGTAAAACTGATAATCACGCCCCCCAGATAAGCGGCAAGGACAGATAACATCAGCGAGCTTTCAAGATAAAATGACAGATTATTAACAAGGGGTTCAATCATCAAATACTGCCTGTGTCTGGTTGTTCGTTACCGGATAAAAAAGTTTAAAAAATCAACAGAAAAAGATCGTTTTCGGCTGTGACAAGTTATGATTATGCAAATCAATAATGATAAAAAATGGTGCCGAAGACTGGATTTGAACCAGCACAGGCGCACGCCTACTAGACCCTGAACCTAGCGCGTCTACCAATTCCGCCACTTCGGCACACAAAAAGTGCACTATACCGATCGGCACGTTCTTGTCAAGATAAAATGAGCTTGAATTTAATGTCCAACATGTTATGTTATCAAGCTACTGGTTGACGTTTATAGTATGAAACAATGATTATATTCAGGAGTACGGAAAACATAACCGGAGATTTTCGCGGATCATTTGTCTCCATAGGCAATTTCGACGGCGTGCATTTAAGCCATCAGTTTATCTGCCGGAAACTCGCCTCCGAAGCGAAACAGGCCGGGACCAAATCACTGGTTATTACGTTTGATCCGCATCCCAAGATGATTCTTCATCCGAATATCAGGCCGTTTTTTCTGATCACGACGCTTGACGAAAAACTGGAGCGGCTTGCGGCTTGCGGAATCGACGGCGTTCTGGTCATTCCTTTTACCATGGAGTATTCCAAAACGACGGCGGAAGAATTCGTTCATAATTTTCTGGGGCGGAAACTGGCCATCGGAAAAATTATTATCGGACATGATTACACCTTCGGTCAGGGGAAAAAAGGCAACAGTGATTATCTGATTGCTGCGGGACGGGACATGGGGTTTGCGGTTGAAGTCGTTGACGCCGTTAAATCGGGAAACGATATCATCAGCAGCACGCTGATCAGGAAATCCATTATCGAAGGCAATCTGAAAAAAGCCGCCGTCTTGCTGGGACGATACTACAATGTCGCAGGAAAGGTGGTCACCGGTTTCGGACGGGGCGTCACGCTCGGATTTCCGACGGCCAACATCGAACCGGAAAAAGAATTGCTGCCGCCGCCGGGCATTTATGCGGCGTTTGTTGATGCGGAAGAAAAACGGTACCAAGCCGTTTTAAATATCGGAGCGAAACCGACGTTTGAAGATTATACCTTTTCCTTTGAAGTACACCTGCTTGATTTTTCGGGTGATCTGAGGGAAAAAAGGATCAATACCGATTTTGTGGAGAAGCTGAGGGACATTGTCAAATTTGACTCTCCCGAAACGTTGAAGAAACAGATTGCCGCGGATGTGGAAAAAGCGAAAACGATTTTGCTTGAAAATATAAGCAACCGTCAAGGAACTTAGAGGAGGTTTTTGAATTATGTTAAAAATTGCTATTGTCGGCGCAACCGGAATCGTCGGCCAGCAGGCGATTGTCAGTCTGCTCGGACATCCCTGGTTTAAAATCACCAAACTGGTGGCTTCGGAGCGATCGGCCGGCAAGAAATATATTGATGCGTTACGGGACGCCAACGGTTCGATCCGCTGGTGGTGCCCGGAGGAATTGCCGGGGCATATTGCCAATATGGTGGTGGAAGAAGCAGCCCGTTTCGATCCGAAATCCGTGGATATTATTTTCTCAACCATGGACGCGGGACCGGCCAGGGATCTGGAACCCAAGTACGCCAAAACCACTCCGGTGATCAGCACCGCGTCGGCATTCCGGTATGAACCGGATACCCCCATTCTGGTGGGCGGTGTGAATATGGATCACGCGGCCCTGCTGGCCGTTCAGCAGAAAAACCGCGGCTGGAAAGGTTTCATTTCACCCAAATCCAATTGCACCATTGTCGGACTGGTTGTTTCGTTGAAGCCGATTCTGGATAACTTCGGCGTAAAACAAGTGGTGGCGACTTCGCTGCAGGCCATGTCCGGCGCGGGACGAACACCCGGCCTGTCGGCGATGGATATGACCGAAAACGTCGTGCCTTATATTCCCGGCGAGGAACCCAAGGTGGAAACCGAACCGCTAAAAATTCTGGGCAAGCTGACCGGAAAAATCATCGTCAACGCCGCGTTCGGCATTACCGCAACCTGTACCCGCGTACCGGTACTGGACGGCCATATGGTTTGCGCGTTTGTTCAAACCAAGAAAAAATGCTCGCCGGAAGACGTCAAGAAGGCCATGATGAATTACGGCAAGGACTTTGCCGAACTGCATCTGCCCAGTTCACCGGCGCATCTGATCGATGTGACCGATGATCCGTTCCGTCCGCAACCGCGGATGGATAGAGACAAGGGCGGCGGCATGACCGTAACCGTCGGACGCATCCGCAAGGATCCGGTTATTGAAAACGGCATCAAATACGTATCTCTGGCGCACAATACCAAAATCGGCGCGGCCAAAGGCGCTCTGCAGACAGCGGAATACCTGGTCAAGAATTATCTGAAATGGGTCAAATAAAATTTAATGAGACCCAAATTTCAGAAACGTAGTGAGACTTGCTAAAATCGAGCGAAGCGAAGATTGAAGCATAAGTCGAATTATCCCGCAAAGCGGTGGAAGTGCACTGAAATTTGATGGTCGAATTAATGAAACTCAAGTTTAAGTTTGCTACGCTTCTGAAACTTGTAAGTTGAATTATCCCGCCGTAGGCGGAGGATATCGCAGATATCCTTGATATCCCCGAGGCGAATAACCTAAAGGTCACTATAGGCCGAGCGGGATAAATGCGGGTCTAATGCCCCGCCCCTTGGGGCGGGGTTGTTCATTGGACTGCGGCATGATTTAAAAATGCCGCGGTCCGTTGTTTAAAAATGCATCCGTCAAAGCACGTTGCATGCAGCCTCGGAAAAATCAGTTTTTCAAACACGCTTCGTAAATCTCAAGATCTTTCCCGGAAAAACAGCAGAAAATCACTTCTTCTATCGTTGATAATTTCTGAACCGTATCGCGCACGGTTTTTACCGCCACCTGCGCCGCAGGCTCAACCGGATATCCGTAAACACCGGTGCTGATACTCGGGAAGGCGACGGTTTTGATGCCGTTTTCGGCGGCCACAATCAGAGAACTGCGGTAACAGGACGCCAGCAGTTGGGATTCACCGCTTTTACCGCCGTGCCAGACCGGTCCTACGGTATGGATGATAAAATTTGCTGGAAGATTGTATCCTTTGGTAAGTTTGGCCTCGCCGGTTTTACAACCGCCGAGTGTCCGGCATTCCGCCAGAAGCTCCGGACCCGCGGCCCGGTGAATTGCTCCGTCCACACCTCCGCCGCCCAGAAGCGATTGATTGGCCGCATTGACGATGGCATCGACCTTAAGGGTTACGATGTTTGCCTGAACCGCTTTCAATTGAGTCATCGAACCGCCTCCAAGGCATGGAGATAGCACCGCTGCCCGAATCAGCGGGCAGTGGTGCTCGATTTAGAAGTTTTACTTCATGGCCTGTTCTACCGCCACCGCCACGGCGACGGATGCGCCCACCATCGGGTTGTTGCCCATGCCGATCAGGCCCATCATTTCCACATGCGCAGGAACGGACGACGATCCGGCAAACTGCGCATCCGAATGCATTCTGCCCATGGTGTCGGTCATGCCGTAGGAGGCGGGACCGGCCGCCATGTTGTCCGGATGCAGCGTTCTGCCTGTGCCGCCGCCGGAGGCCACAGAGAAGAATTTCTTTCCGGCCAGAATGCATTCTTTTTTGTAAACGCCCATCACCGGATGCTGGAAGCGGGTCGGATTGGTGGAGTTTCCCGTGATGGCGACATCAACGCCTTCCAGATGCATGATGGCCACGCCTTCGCGCACGTCATCGGCGCCGTAGCAGCGAACTGCCGCGCGGTCGCCCTTGGAATAGGCTTTCTCCTTGGCCACAGAGACTTTTCCTGTTTTATAATCGAATGCCGTCGCGACATGGGTGAATCCGTTGACGCGGGCGATAATGTGAGCCGCGTCTTTTCCCAATCCGTTCAGAATGACGCGCAGAGGAACCTTGCGCGCCTTGTTGGCCGATTTGGCAAGTCCGATCGCGCCTTCCGCTGCCGCGAATGATTCATGACCTGCGCAAAACGCAAAGCATTTGGTTTCTTCCCGAAGCAGCATGGAAGCGAGATTGCCGTGACCGATGCCCACCTGACGGTCATCGGCAACCGAGCCGGGAATGCAGAAGGACTGCAATCCTTCACCCAGTGTTTCGGCGATATCGGCGGCTACCTTCTGACCTTTTTTAATGGCGACGGCAGCGCCGACCAGATAAGCCCAGCCGGCGTTTTCAAATGAAATCGGCTGAATCTCCTTGACGATTTTTCTGACATCCACGCCTTTCTCGAGGCATACTTTTTCGGCTTCCTCCA
>Ga0208459_1001290_pt1 | contig 24180 bp, 15 predicted proteins | sample AD_UKC087_MetaG_FD_184433 | JGI IMG/M metagenome (GOLD analysis project Ga0208459, IMG submission 184433) | Active sludge microbial communities of municipal wastewater-treating anaerobic digesters from USA - AD_UKC087_MetaG (SPAdes) (version 2) | ecosystem: Engineered > Bioreactor > Anaerobic >... | reverse complement strand
AAACCTCGCCGCTGGCGGAGTCTTCCACAATTTTTATTGAATCCTCAATCCAGAAAAATTTTTTAAAACGAACCGTTGCGGTGACAATGCTGCGCTGATTGTGAGCTCCGTATTCACTGATTTCTCGGGAGCAGGGACAAACGGTCGTAACGGGAACGATGACACCCACCAGAAAATCCGTCTTTTCGGCATTACTTTCTCCGGAAAAGATGCAGCGATATTCCATCAAACTTTTGGCCTTGGAAACAGGAGCGGTTTTTTCCAGAAAATAAGCGAAGTCGATTTCCATGTGAGCTGATTGGGCATGAAGCTTTTGCCTGGTTTTTTCCAAAATAGACTGGAAAGTCTTGATGCTGATCTGACCCTTAAATTCATGAAGCGCTTCCACAAAACGACTCATGTGCGTGCCCTTGAAGTGATGCGGCAGATTGACGTACATATTGATGGTCGCGTTAACCAGTTGCGTTCCCTTGGCCCGGTCCAGCACGATAATCGGGTATTTGATATTTTTTACCCCGACTTTTTTGATGTCGATGTTACGGAAATCTTTTTGGTTCTGAATGTCAATCATGATGAAAAAATGCTCTTTGATGGTTATGGCTGTTCCGGCATATAGGTAACCGCTGCGTTTTCCGATTCCCAGATTTTGACCCGAACCATCTTCACACCGGCAGCCTTGACTTTTGTGTCCATTGCTTCACAGATGTATCTGGCAATATTTTCCGCAGAAGGATTGAGGCCGGAAAAAAAGCTTAATTCGTTAAGATGCTTGTGATCCATTTCTTCCAGAATTTCGTTTAAGTGTTTTTTCAAAAAACGAAAGTCGATGAGCAAACCGTTAGAATCTAACTCTCTGGCGGCGACTGTTATTTCAACTTTAAAATTATGACCGTGCAATTCTTCACACTTACCGCCTATGTCAGCGAGTAGATGGGCAGCGGAAAATGATTTGATGATGGTTACTTCGTACATTGCCTGTATCTCCAATTAATTAGTATATGATTAATACCATATTTTATAGTGGTGGTGAATCAATAATTCTAAATAAAAACACCAGTTATTTTATCTGAATGCGTCATATAATCGCAAAAAGCTATTTTAATGAATTTATCTTGTTGAGTCCTTCTCATGAGCGTATTGTTGAATGAACATTTGACTAACGGATGATCATCAAAATTATTTAAATGATTTATTAGACTTCTTCGACGCATGACATAGTCCTTTGCTTTTGGCTGTCTTTAAAATACTACAATGTCCTAATGCGCAACCCATTAGCACATCACGACAGCCAAGATCATTTTCTGCCTGTAAAAAATGAGCAAGCCCTCTGTTATTGTAAGCATCAGCGTAATGGGGCTCAATTTTTATAGCTGTATTATAATCTTTTATGGCCTGCTGATACTGGCCCAGATGAAGGTGGGCAACACCTCTGTTATTGAATGCATCAGCATAATTCGGCTCTAACCGTATTACCTCGTTATAATCTTTTATGGCCTGCTGATACTGGCCCAGTTTGAAATAAACAAGCCCCCTGGTGTTGTATCCTTTCGAGAAAACAGGATAAAGACGAATAGCTTCATTAGAATGAAAAAGAGCTTCCTCGTATTTGCCTTCGGCAAACAAAGCCGAAGCCACACTCTGATGTGCAATGTAGTTATGCTTTGTTACCTGTAAAGCATGATTCCAAATCTCTTTAGCATTTTTCCAGTAGTGGCATTGCATCCATGATAAAAATGCTAGAACAACAAGGAAGGCGATTGATGATGAAAATAAAATAGTCTTCTGAGTGTCGCCACTTCTAAGAAAAAACGGGACTCCCCAAGCCAGCATGACAGATATTCCGATTGAGGGCAGATAAGTGTATCTGTCGGCCATCGCATGTTCACCAATTTGGATTATGCCGATAACCGGCAATATGGTGATGATATACCATAGCCAGCCTGTAAAAAAAAATGGCATGCGTTTAACCATTACAATAATGGTTAAACTGATAATCAGAATAAACAGAGATGCTCCCATTGCTTGCCCTGAAGAAATCTGCGTTGAAAATGGATAGAAAACAGCCAAGTTATGAGGAAACAGTATCTTTTCAAGATAAGTCAGAAGAGCAACAGGCACGTTAACAAATTGATCAATCAGCGAGAAGTTCAGATTTCTTTCATCTGGTCTGAATTGAGCACATAATGTAACCATAGAAAAACCTAATGACAAAAGCAAGAGAGGTATCTTTTCTTGTGCCTGCCATAAAATCATATGGCCTTTTTTTAATTCGAAACGTTTCAATGGCCAGTAATCAAGAAGAATCATAATAACGGGCAATGTAACAACCATGGGTTTGCTCATAAGCGCTAAGATGAAGGAAAAAAGAACAAAAAGATATCTTTTTAAAATCGGTTTTTCCGTGTAATAGACGTACATGCAGAGAGTGAGGATCCAGAAAAATGCACTTAAGACATCTTTCCTTTCAGCGATCCAGACAACCGATTCCACGTGAAGAGGATGAATAGCAAAAAAGGATGCAATAAAAGCGCTCTGATGTACACTTCCATTCATACGGTTAAATAACCAGAAGAGCAATAACGTGCTCATAATATGCAATAATAGATTCGTCATGTGAAATAATCCGGCGTTCAAACCAAATAAATGATAATCCAACATCAGCGACAACCAAGTTAGAGGATGCCACAATCCTGTTTGTTTTGCGCTGTCCGGACTAAACGCCCAACGCAATCCATCAAGTGTAATACCTGATGTTACCTGAGTATTTTCTTTTACGTAAATATGATCATCGAAATCAATAAAGTCATAATGATTAACCTGCCAGAAAACGGCAAGTGTAACCAATGATAGAATAATATAAATAAAAATTTTTTGTCTTTCGCACTTTATATTTATTTTGTTTATCATCTTAAAATACCGTTAGATACCGTACAACATCTATTAATCACCCTGATTTCCATAATGTTTTTTATTTTATGTCGGTTACAAATATTAACGACTCAAAAGCAATATCCTATCCTTTTTGCAGCATCTAATATTTTGCAATTACCCAGTTCGCAAGCTTTTTTAGAATCCAGACAACCGAGTTGATGATGACCGTATTTAAAATAATAAGCAGCTCTGTTACAATATGCGTCAGTATAATCTGGTTTGCATGTGATTGATTTATTATAATCTTCTATGGCTCTTTTATTCTGACCCATACGATAGAAAGTAAATCCTCGGTTATTATAGGCTTCTGCATAATTTTCTTTTAATTTTATGGCCTTGTTAAAATCATCAATAGCGATTTGATATTTTCCCATTATCCCGTAAATCATACCCCGGTTGTGATATGCATCCGCATAATCTTCTTTTAAGATTACGGCTTGGGTGTAATCTTCGATAGCTTTTTGATATTGGCCAAGTTTTTCGTAAACCGTTCCTCTTGCGTAGTAATATTTGGGATGATCCGGTTTATAATAAATGGCTTTATTAAAATCTTCTAAAGCAGACAGATATTGTCTTAATTTTTTGTAAACTATTCCTCTGTCATAATATGGAATTGAATGATTAGGCTTTATTCTAATGACCTGATTATAATCATCAATAGCTTTCTGATCATGGCCGATTTTTTCATATGTGTTACCTCTGTTAATATACGGCACAAGGTAGTCAGGGGCTATCAATATTGCCTTACTGAAACTCATAATGGCTTCTTCGAATTGTCCTTCTTCAACCAGAGCAATGCCTAAACCATCATACGCAAAATAGTTATTCTTTGTGGAATGCGTAGCATGATTGAAGAGACTGAGGCTGTTTTTCCAGTAGCTGCATTGCTTCCATGATAATAATGCCATAATGGCAAGAAATGTCAGCCCGGCTGGAAATAAAATCTTTTTTCTCATATTTTCACTTTTAATCAGATTTGGTATTCCCCATGCCAGTACTAGCGCTATTCCGGTGCCGGATAGATAAGAATAGCGATCAGCCATCGCGTGAATTCCCACGGGAATAATCCCGATGACCGGAAGAATCGTTACCGAATACCACAGCCATCCTACGAAAAGATAAGGCAGACGGGAAATCAGTAAAATAAAAACCAAGGTGATAATAATAATCAAAAGCAATGCTCCATAAGTCTGCCAGAGAGTAAATTGAGAAGGGAAAGGGTAGAAAACAGCCAGATTGTGGGGCAAGAAAGTTTTTTCCAGATAAGTTATAAAAGATACAGGCGCGTTAGCAAGACGTAAAACAAGAGGATAAACTTTCACTGTTGAATGATCCGGTTGAGCAATCAATGTGATGACAGAAAAAGCAATTGAAAAAGAAAAAAAAATGAATTTTTCTTTCAATTGCCAAAAAAATAAATTGTTTTTTTGCATCTGAAATCGGTTGAGCGGCCAATAATCCAGAAGAATCATAATAACAGGCAGAATAACTGCGATAGGCTTGCTCATCAAGGCACAAGTAAAAGAAAATAGAACGAAAAGATACCGTTTCAGAGCCGGCTTTTCCGTATAAAAGAAGTAAAGGCACAAAGTCAGCATCCAGAAGAACCCACACAGAACGTCCTTTCTTTCAGCGATCCAAGCGACTGACTCCACATGAAGCGGATGAATGGCGAAAAAAGCGGCAATAAAAGCACTTTTCCAGACAGCTCCGGTCATGCGGTGAAAAAACCAAAACAACAATAGTGTGCTGAGGATATGCAGAATTACATTGGTCGTGTGATACCCACCGGCATTCAAACCAAAGAGCTGATAATCCAGCATCAGGGAAATCCATGTTAACGGATGCCAGAATTCGGCATACGTTGTACTAAATGCCCAAAGAATTCCATCCACGGTTATTCCGGACAAGACATGACTGTTTTCTTTAACATAGACATAATCATCAATGTTAACAAAGTTGAATTGATGCACCTGCCAGAAAACAACCAGTGTAATGACTGATAAAGCAATGTATATGATAAGAATTATTTTTCTGGAAACAAAATTTAGCCTGCTTAGCATAACTAATCCTTATCAAATTAACGGCAAAAATTTTTGCTTTTTGCCCATTCTAATAAGTCACACTGTCCTAAATCGCATACCCTTTTCGCGTCACGACAACCGGAAGGATTATCACCGGATTTCACGTAAGCGTGAAACCTGTTGTGATAAATTTTTATATCATCAGGTTTTAACAAAATGGCTTTATTATAATTATCAATCGCAAGCTGATACAGGCCTAAGCCGGCATAAGCATTCCCTCGATTGTTGTATGCATCGGAATAATCATGCTTGATCCGGATTGCTTGGTTATAATCATCAATGGCACGTTGATATTGGCCAAGCTTATTGTATGAGTTACCCCTGTTATAATAGGATTGCACATCATTAGGATTCATATTTATAGCTTTAGTATAATCATGAATAGCACGTTGATATTGACCAAGATTCTCAAAGGCATTGCCTCTGTTGCAATAAGATTGTCTGTTATCGGGTTTCAATTGAATGGCCATGTTATAATCATTAATCGCAAGCTTGTACTGACCAAACAAGAAATAAGCATTTCCTCTGCTAATCATTGCAGAGTTGTAATCCTCGAGGGCACGCCTGTCGTGACCGTTTTCACGGTAACCAGTTGTTTTGCCTTTATAAGTGAAGTAATAATCCCTGGTGATGTTTATGGATTGATTAAAATCATTCATAGCCTTTTGATATTGATTTAAAGCAATATAAGCATTTCCGCGATAGCCGTATGCCAGATGATTATGATTTGTCATCTGCAAAGTGTGACTCCATAGCTTAATGCTATTTTCCCAATGACCGCTTTGATGCCATGATAAGAATGTCATCAAAAGCAAACAACATATTGCTGCCGGAAATATAATTTTATTTCGGATGTGTTGATTTTTGATCAATGACGGTATAGTCCATGCTAATATCATTGCGATGCCTATCGAAGGAAGATAAGTATAACGATCAGCCATCGATTGTTTTCCCACCTGTATGAGTCCGATTACGGGGATGAGGGTTCCCAGATACCATGCCCAGCCGACGAACAAGAAAGGTAATTTTCTGATATAAACAAAGACAAGGGTAGTGATTAGAATAAGGAACAAAAGGGAAATGACCATTTTCCATATTATCGGCGAATATTCGTAAGGATAGAAAGCAGCCAGGTTATAAGGCCAGAAGATTTTTTCCAGATAACCGGTATAGGAAATGATGGCATTCCCGGTACGTGTCGCAAGCGGCAATATGTCCGTAGACGCGACAGAACCTTCATGTTTCTGAGCCCAGATAGTAATAAGACTTAAGGCAATAGCGAATAGAAAAAAGGGAACCTTTTCCAGCACAATTTTACAAACCGTTTTTAATCTGTTTTCCAGTGGATCAGACAGTGCTTTCTGCCAGCGATGGAGCGGCCAGTAATCAAGGAGAAGTAAGACAAAGGGAAGGGTTACCATCATGGGTTTGGACATCAGAGCCAGAGTAAATAATATTAAGCAAAGAAAATACCTGGAAGCTTTATGGTTTTCCGCGTAAAAGGCATATGTGTATAAGGTTGCCATTCCGAAAAACATGCTCAAGACATCTTTTCGTTCTGATGCCCAGGCGACGGATTCTACCCTTAACGGATGCAGGGCGAAAAAGGCTGCGGCAAAAGCTGCCGACCAGATATGCCCTGTTGTTTTATTCAAGAAAAGAAATAAAAAAATAACGGCACCAATGTGCAACAATAAACTTATAAGATGATGCCCGGCAGGATTTGCCTGATAGATGTTCCAGTCCAGAATATGAGAAAGCCACGTTACAGGAATCCAGTAGTTATTTTCTATCGTCGAAAATGCCCACTGAATACTTTCCAGAGTGAATCCGGCCTGAATATGACGGTTCTCAAAAATAAATCCCGGATCATCAAAATTGATAAAACCATTTTCATGTATGCGCCCGAAAGACGCTAGACAAGCGACCATTAAAAAAAATATGATTAAGTAAATATATTTTCTCTTCATAAATAGCAAAATAAAATTAGTGATTAAGAAAAGTTATCTATATTTTCTAATAATTTTATATCATGTAATTTAAGAGACGTAAATTATGTCTTTTTTCAGGGATCGTGTGAGTGGCCATAAGATCCTGAAAAAAAACTGTTGAACATTCCGGTTCAAGTTAAACATAAAAAGAAGTTATTTGAATCGATAGAAATTCATCAGCACACGACTTTTTCTGGTTTTGATGTGATTCGGAAATTCAAGTTGATTTATTCATGGAAATACAGATATAAAAAACAAACATTATAAAATCTTTCACCAGGGGACAGAATTTTGCAAGACGTCAACAAACCTCGATTTGTTCTTATTTTAGTAGTCTGTATTTATATATCCGTAATTCTCGTGATTGCATTTAAAATATTGTCTTACGGATTTATGCCGCCTGATGATGCGCTTCGTCATGTGGCAAAAGTTATTTCCGGAAAAGATTGGACGCAGATTCTTGTTCTGCGTCCGGGCATTACATTAGACAGCCATGTGGGATGGCATAAGATATTGGAATTGATTTATGAAACAATAAGATTGGACAAAGATGGTCTGATTGTTTTTTCAGTTGTGTCTCTGTTTTTTTTCTTATGCATCGTCCCGTTATTTTTTTTAAAAAGACCTGAATCGTGGCTGATAGCACTTTTGATTGTTTCTGTTGCCAACTTTTGGTCAATGTTTCGAATCTTCTTGGGAAGACCATTTATTTTTACCATGACGGTGGTGGTTTTATTAGGCTTTATATGGCCGAGATTAAAGGAAAAGCCTGTTCCGTGGGGGCCCGTTATAGTGCTGACTGTAATGATTGCGTTAGCGACTTGGATTCATTGTCTGTGGTATATGTTTGCCTTGCCGGTTCTATGTCTTTTTCTTGCAAGAAAATGGCGAGCCGGCTTTGTTGTAGCGATCTGTACACTGGTGGGGGTTTTAATAGGTATCATGATGACCGGTTCTCCGATACAGTTTGTTGAACAAACGATCAGACATTTCTTTCTCAGTTTTGGGAGTCATACACTGACCAGACAACTTGTTTCCGAGTTTCAACCTTTTAATGGAGATCCGATGATGGTGTTTGTTGTGATGTTTTTTTTAGGATGGCGATCTATCCGTAAAGAATGGAACATCCAACTTATAATGACACCCATGTTTATCCTTATGATGATCAGTTGGACTTTTGGTTTTTTGGCTATCAGGGTCTGGCTGGATTGGGGGATTCCGGCTCTACTCGTTTGGATGACTCTTGAATTTGAAGAATATTTGAAAAAATCAGTAGATTCATTATCGTACAAACGAGTCTGGTTGACTGCCTCTTTGGCGTGTGTTCTATTCCTTTCCATAACAAATGATAACAATAATCGCTGGACAAATTACAGCCCCAAGGAATGCTTGTCCGTTGAGAATCCTAGACATAAAGAGTGGCTTCCGGAGAAGGGTGGCATTTTTTATCACAGCAATATGTTTCTTTTTTATCAGACATTTTACGCTAATCCAAACGCTGAATGGCGATATGTCCTGGGCTTTGAACCCTCCATGATGACGAAGGAGGATCTGACCGTTTTCAGAAACGCGCAATTATCAGGCGCTGCTCAATCCTATGCCCCATGGATACAAAAGATGCGAAAGGAAGACAGATTAGTTTTGACGTCAACTGTCATTCCTCAGATTAAAGAATTAAAATGGTATCAGGCTATCCCCAACACATGGATAGGTCGTTTACCGTGATGGATTATTGGTGAAATTTATGGTTGGAATTAACGAGCGTTTGGTGAAAATCCCCAATTTCCCGGATGTCTCGAAAGACAAACTGAGAGGATTGCGCATACTTCACCAGTCCTTGTCTTTGATTTTACTTGGTAATATTTATTTTAATAAACAGAAGATGTCAGTATGGGTGTATGGCATATAAATTGCTTCAACAAAATCAAAAGTTCCAAAACATAATTGGTTGACGGAGTGATAAAGAAAAATAAGGAAATAATGAATTGATAACAAACAAAATAAAAAAAGGAGGAATATTATGTTAAAGATTTTCAGTAAAAAAGAAGGTGAGAAAGGTTTTACGTTGATTGAGTTGATGATCGTTATTGCGATTATCGGTATCCTGGCAGCTATTGCAATTCCGCAGTTTATTCAGTATCGAAAGAGAGGCTATGTCTCAACATTAAACACAGACTGCAAAAATGCCTATACTGCATCAGTTGCATATACGGTTGACAATCCCGGCGCCACGAATATTTCTTCAGCAACATTGACAGGCGCTGGATATAGCCCGACGAACGGTGTAGCCGTTACGACAGCTTCTTTAACCGGCAATTCTGGATCAATCACCTGTGCTAATACTAATTGGGGTGTAACGAACGCAGTCGTGAACATAAACAGTGGTGTAATGTCATTGACTCCATCGAGAATTCAGTAATTTAATTTGATTAACAAAAAGGGGTGTTTTTACGCCCCTTTTTTTTTAATTTACCTCTTTTAAGTTTAAAGAATCTTTGAGTGTCGCGTCTAAAAGAAAGTACTCTAACCCTTTTCCCATCGTCAAATCTTGGACAGTTTTATTAAATTTCCCGATAATTAACTTTCCTGAATAGCCATTTTAAAAAGAGCCCTTGCCGGTTTTTGATTGATAGATGAATCTTTTCTTCAAATACTATACGTCACAGTTTCTCAGATGATAAAACTTAGTTGATTTCCGAACTTTAAAACGTATTGATGCTGGAAAACTTGCTGCCGGACTGATATGATTCTGCCGTATAATTAAAAGACTAAATTATTTTGTATTTTCCACATGAAAAATGAATTATTAACGAATAAATTCAATTCCACGATTATGATCGTCATTATACTCTCATTCTTAATAATTTCTGCATATTGGCCTGTGCATGAGTATAATTTTCTAAGTTACGATGATTCCCTTTATGTTACAGATAATTATATCATGAAGAAAAATATGGCTTCTGAAGGTATCAGAAGCGCATTCACTCATTTCCGGACTGGGCATTGGCATCCTCTCACAATGATATCTCATATGTTGGATTGGAAGTTATTTGGTGATAAAGCAGGCGGGCATCATTGGACAAATGTTATCATCCACATTTTAAATACGATTTTGCTGTTTTTACTATTGAACAAACTTACAGGTGCAATTTGGCGATGCGCTTTTGTTGCGGCTCTTTTTGCCATTCATCCTCTTAATGTTGAGTCTGTTGCCTGGATTTCTGAACGTAAAAATGTTTTAAGCACATTCTTTTTGTTCGCAACAGTCAATTGTTATGTCTGGTATATCAATAAAAAAACATGGAAGAGATATCTTCCGGTATGCCTTTGTTTTGCTTTAGGTTTGATGTCCAAACCGATGCTGGTAACACTTCCATTTGTTTTACTGCTATTGGATTACTGGCCGTTAAATCGCCTGCAAATAAATGATAATCAAAATATAAAAAAATTCATAACGATAAACGGCAAAATTATATTAAATCTTTTTGCTGAAAAAGCTCCGTTATTTATACTTTCAATTATTTCTTCATATCTTACGGTTTATGCTTCAAAATATGTCAGTGATATTGTCAGGATAGATTCATTTCCGATACAGGATCGTTTGATGAATGCCGTCTTCTCCTATTTCCTTTATATCAAAAAAATGTTTTTACCGACCGATCTGGCTATTTTATACCCGATTTCCAATATCCCTCTATGGCAATTTTCATTTGCTCTGGTATTTTTAGTCATCATAACGTTATTTGTTTGCAGAAATTTTAAAAGATATCCCTATTTATTTGTGGGTTGGTTTTGGTATTTAGGTACACTGGTTCCGGTTATCGGATTGATACAGGTAGGTTCACAGGCAATGGCTGATCGTTACGCTTATGTTCCACTGATCGGAATCTTCATTATGCTGACGTGGGGATTCGCTGATATCGTTTACAGGAGAATATCAGGGAAAGTTATATTTCTGATTGGTCTAATATTTTTATGTTATTTAATACTCTGGACCGCTTTTCAAATTCAATATTGGCGCGACACATCTTCATTGTTTCAACAAGCCCTTAGGGTCACAGAAAAAAATCTTCTCGCACATTTAGTTCTTGGAGATGAATTGTTAAATAAAAATAAGATAGATGAAGCGATCTATCATTACGATAAAAGTTTAACATTAGATCCCGGAAGTGTCAGGGGCATGGTCCGTTTGGGACGAGCCTTGAATATGAAAGGTGAACAGGGTAAAGCGGTTTATAATTTACGGAAGGCTGTAGAATTAGATTCTAAATATGCCGATGCACATTACAATCTGGGTTTTGTTCTTCTGCAGAAAGGAGATATAGACGAAGCTGTTGTTGAATATACAAAAGCTATTTCATTGTTAGGTGAAGAATCAGACAGTATCAAATCATCACTTTATAATAATCTGGGAATTGCGCTGACCAGAAAAGGAGAGGTTACAGAGGCGATCAATGCTTATAGAAAAGCGTTATTCATTAATCCCAACCATGCCGGCGCTCATAACAATCTGGCAATGCTTCTTATGAATCAAGGTAACAGTAAGGAGGCCGTTAAGCATTTTCGAGACGCTATTATGCTGGAGAATAATTTTGCTAATGCTCATTATCATTTGGCTCAAATTCTTCTAAAAGAAGGTAAGGAAGGAGAAGCAAATTATCATTATCGAAAAGCTATAAAAATTAACCCTAGTTTTAAAATTATCAAAGTTAAATAGTGATAAAATGATTAAGTTATATGGCCTACATTGATGCCGCATAAATTTTATATAAACCAGAAAAAATCAATCATTGTCATCGGGACACTGATCATCTTGATCATGGGTGTTTATTGGCCTGTACAGCATTATGGTTTTATTTATTTTGACGATGATGTTTATATTACTCAAAACAGTCATGTTCAGTCTGGCATAAACATGGATGGATTGTGTTGGGCATTCAGCACAAAATATTTCGGTTTGTGGAATCCGATGATCTGGCTATCCTTCATGTTCGATTATCAGCTTTACGGTCTTAATGCCGGCGGCTATCATTGGACAAACGTTATCCTGCATATCATCAATGCCATTTTATTATTTTTTCTTTTTAGAAACCTGACAGGTGCTCTCTGGCGCAGTGCTTTCGTTGCGGCATTATTCGCCATCCATCCCATTAATGTAGAGTCTGTTGTCTGGATATCTGAGCGTAAAAATGTTTTAAGCACCTTTTTCTGGATGACGACAATGTTGTGCTATGTCCGGTATGTAAAACAGCCTGAATGGAAACGTCATTTGCCGGTGATGATCTGTTTCACGTTAGGGTTGATGTCCAAACCAATGCTGGTAACCTTGCCTTTTGTTTTATTGCTGATGGATTACTGGCCGCTAAAGAGAACTGGAATATATACAAAAAATAACATTGCTAAAAATATAACAAAAAAAGAAAAAACAAGTTTTCTGATTTTAGAGAAAATTCCTTTATTTATTTTATCAGCTCTGACGATATTGATAACCATGTATACGCCCGAACAGAATGCTGAACCCCAATTTTTAAGAACTACAGATTTTTCAGAAAGGACCAACAACGCGATTTTTTCTTACGTTATATATGTAAAAAAGTTATTCTGGCCCACGGATCTGTCTATTTTTTATTTGTATCTGAACATACCCGTATGGCAGATATTTTTATGTGCGATCCTTCTCATTCTTGTAACCATTTTTGTATGCGGCTATTTTAGACAATATCCCTATCTACCGGTTGGCTGGTTCTGGTATTTGGGAACACTGGTGCCTGTGATTGGGATTGTTACCATTGGTGATCATACCATGGCTGACAGATATGCCTATGTTCCTTTTGTTGGATTATTTGTAATGACCGCATGGAGTTTGGAGCATATTTCCTTGAAGTTTACTGTTATGAAAAAACCGCTGATCTTTATATCGGTGGGGTTCATTCTGCTCCTTGCATGGGCATCGCATCAGCAAATAAAAAAATGGGCGACAACGGAAATTCTGTTTGAAGATGTTATAAAGAAAAATCCAAACAATTATTTTGCCTATCAAGTTGTCGGTCAGGAACTGGCGAAGAAAGGAGCGAATGACATGGCATTGAATTATTATGATATGGTCCTTAAAATTAATTCGCAATTCTGGTCAGCCTATAATAATAAAGGTCTGATATTAAAAACAATGGGCAGACGCGGGGAAGCATTACAAAATTTTCAAAAAGCGATTCAAGTTAATAAATTTTCCGCGGATGCGTATTACAATATTGGGTTGTTCTATTTGGAAGATTGGAAACTGGACAAAACAATAGAATATTCTTTGAAAACTATCCAAGTACAACCTGATTACCAGGAAGCATATAATATCTTGGGTATTGCTTTGGTCGAACAAGGAAAAATTAATGAGGGTATTATTCAGTTTGAAAAGGTTCTGAAAATTAATCCAAATAACAAAAACGCTCATCGAAATTTACAAATTGCACTGGAAAAGAGTAATCAATTCAAAAAATGAGATTAAGTATACTAAGAAAATCTTATAATAAGATTTTATAATAAGGAGAGCTAAATGAAATTATCATATCTATTTTCCCCAATCACAATCAACGGTATGATGTTGAAGAATAGAGCCGTCATGCCGCCGATGGGAACAGGATACGGAAATGCCGATGGAACTGTCAGTGACCGTCTTCTTGCTTATCTGGCTCGTCGGGCACAGGGTGGCACCGGTCTGATCATAACGGAGATATGCGCGGTTGATCCGCGCGGGAAGGGGTTTCCCAACGAGTTGGGCGCCTGGAAGGATGATTTTATTTCCGGATTGGTGCGCATTCCGGAGGCTCTGCATCGTTATGGAGCAAAAGTTGCTCTCCAATTGCACCACGCCGGACGTGAAACCTTTGAAGCCGCTGCCGGTGCGATGCCTGAAGCGCCTTCGGCCATTCCCAGTGTTATTCTGGGGCAGCCCTGTGAGGCCATGTCTCTGGAGCGTGTGCATCAAATCATAGACGCCTTTGCCAAGGCCGCCGGACGCGCTCGTGAAGCCGGTTTCGATGCCGTGGAACTTCATGGCGCTCACGGATATCTATTGAATCAGTTCCTCTCTCCTTTTTCCAATCAGCGCGACGATGATTACGGCGGAAGTGAGGAAAACCGCATGCGCTTTATTCTGGAAATAATTGCGGCTGCGCGCAAAGTCGTGGGAAAAGATTTTCCCCTCTGGATTCGCGTATCGGCGGATGAACTGGTGCGCGGAGGGTATGATCTGGCTTTCATGCAGCGATTCGCACCCAAAATGGTTGCGGCGGGCATTGATGCCATTCATTGTTCGGTGGGTGTTTATTCAACGCCGGGTAGTCTTTCTGTTGCCTCCATGGATACCGATCCGGGATTTAATCTTTTCCGCGCCCGCGCCCTTAAAGAGGTTGTAAATGTTCCGGTAATCGGCGTGGGACGCATCAACAATCCGGAACTGGCCGATGAAGCCATCGCGCGCGGCGATGCCGACTTGATCAGTTTCGGACGTCAGCATCTGGCTGATCCCGATTTTATCAACAAAGCGAAAGAAGGAAAATTTGAAGACATCCGCTGGTGCGTCGCTTGCAATCAGGGATGTATCGAGAGGTTGAGTTTCGAGATGAAGTCCGCCACGTGCAGTTTTAACCCCGAATGTGGCCGCGAATATAAAGTATCCGCAATCAAAACGGTTCAACCCCGGCGCGTGTGGATCGTTGGCGCGGGTCCTGCCGGTTTATCGGCCGCCATGACAGCGGCTGCAAGAGGCCATAAAGTAGAGATTTTTGAAAAAGAAACTGAGCCGGGGGGACAACTTTTATCTGCCAGCCGACCGCCCCATAAATCGGGTTTCATGGATTGGGTGAAATGGGCTACCCGAGAATTGGAAAAAGCATCGGTAATGATTCATTACCGCCATGCCATCAGCGCTGATGAGATCAAAAAGCAATCGCCTGACGCAGTGATTCTGGCCTGCGGGGCTTATCCTGTTGCGGTTCCGATAACCGGCTTGGATTCCAGGATAGTCGCCGATGCCCGCGATGTACTTACGGGAAAAATTGCATTAAAAAGCCCGGCTGTTATCCTGGGTGCGGGTTATGTGGGAATGGAAACAGCAGATTATCTTCTGGCCAATGGCATTGACGTAACCGTTCTGGAAATGCAGAAATTTCCGCCGGTAAACAAGCTGACTGCTCACGGATACTGGTTGCACAAGCGTATCAAGGATGGAGGCGGCCGATTGTTCTTTGGCGCCAAAGTTCTGGCGATAGAAAATGGTGGTGTGCGATATCATCATGTCAACATAGAAGAAAAGATAACCGCTGCTTTGATTATAACCGCCATGGGGGCTCGATCAGAAAACGCTCTGGAAAATGTGTGCAAGGAAATGGCCATTCCTTATCGAATTGTCGGCGATGCCAAAAGCCCGCGTCGCATCCTGGAAGCCATTCATGAAGGCCATAGGGCAGGTGAAGAAATATAAGATACCACGCAAATCTTTAAAGCCGTCATCAAACATCCGATAGTTAAAGTTTGATTAATGCAAAAAGCCCCACGATCTTATCCAGATCATGGGGCTTTCGATTTGTTTCATTTAGAAGTTATTTATTTTACTTCCACTGCTTCCAGAACAGCCCAGACTCTGCGGTTCTTCTGCATGCCTTCTTCAGTATCATTGGTCGCTATCGGTCTGGATTCGCCATAACCTTTAGCGTTGAGACGAGAGGCTTCAACACCAAATTCTTTGACCAGATAATCACGAACAGCGTTGGCGCGATCATTGGACAAACGCAGATTGTAGGCATCCGAAGCGCGACTGTCGGTATGTCCTTCAATGGTCGCTTTGGTGTTCGGATACTGTTTCATAAAATCAGCAACTCTCTTGATTTCTTCACGATATTTGTCTTTGACGACCGATTTATCGGTGTCAAATTCAACCTTGAGTTCGATGGTGATCTTTTCGCGCATGCAACCGTCTTTATCGACAATGGCGCCGGCAGGTGTTCCGGGGCATTTATCCTTGCAATCAATGACGCCGTCTTTATCGGAATCCAAGGGGCAACCATCTTTGTCAACAGGGCATCCGGCCGGTGTGTTGGGGCATTTATCCTTGCAATCATCTACGCCGTCTTTATCGGAATCAAGGCAACAACCATCTTTGTCAACTTTGGAACCGGCAGGTGTTCCGGGGCATTTGTCTTTGCAGTCAATCACGCCGTCTTTGTCGGAGTCAACGGGACATCCATCCTTGTCGACTTCGCAATCAGCCGGTGTATCGGGGCATTTATCGCGGTCATCGCAAACACCGTCGTTGTCGGAATCAACACATTTAGCCTTACCCCCAAACGCGAAATTAATGCCGATGGTTGTCATCAAGTCATTGTAGGTCTCATTTATGGGAATAACGTGGCGGATATCAGCACGCAGCGCTAAATCATCTGCAAAGAAGAAATTAGCCACCTTTTCGGGCAGGAAAAATTTCACGCCTGCGCCGTAATCAAAAGCAAATTTGTTCATGTCGTCAATAGCAGCGCCATTACCGTCAACCTGATAATGGATGCCTCCGATTCCCGCTGCCAGAAAGGGAACGATAGTGCTGGTCGGGAAAAAATGAAACAGTCCCTCGACGCCATAGCCATACAGGTAAACATCATCATCTCCGTCTATCGGATAAACCTGTGTTTCTGTCGGCACAAAGTGCACGAAACCTTCCACGCCGATGTTTCTTGTGAAGTTGTAACCGGCACGTAATCCCACCGTCACTGAATTGTCGAAATCATACTCATTTGATTCAAAATCATAAAATCCCACAAAGGGTGTGATGGAAACAGAGTTGGCTCTGACTTCCGCCTGTACTGATGCGACCATAGTCATCAGCATAAGGATGAACGCAAAAAAACCAATTTTTTTCATAGAAACTCTCCTTTCGCTCTAAATGTTTATGTGACCATTTTTTTTTGAAAACCCGATTACATTTATAGACATAACGGCTTTCTGTTAATTTGGTAATTAATACTAAAATAATACCTTTATGTCAAAGATATTCTGAATATTTTTTCATGTAGTTCTTTTTTGCCCAAAGAGAATTTTTTTTAAATGCTTGCGAAATCATCAAATTTCTTTTAAAATAAACATAAACAAACTATGAAACAAGGAGGTGTTGAATTATGCAGAGAGTGAGCGATATCTTAAAAGGCAAGTCAAAACAGACATGGACGGTTCCTCCGGATTCTACGGTTTATGATGCCCTTAAATTGATGGCCGAAAAAGAAATCGGCGCAATAATGGTCGTCGATAAAAAAGGCAAGGTTGCCGGAATAATGACAGAACGTGATTATGCGAGAAAAATTGTTCTGAAGGGAAAAACGTCACCGAAAACACTGGTTAAGGAAATCATGACGCCGATGAATAAAATGTTCACAGTGAAACCTGATACATCGGTGGAAGATTGCATGGTCTTGATGACCGGAAAGCATATCCGGCATGTCCCGGTTTTTGACGGAGCGAAATTCGTGGGGATTATTTCCATCGGTGACGCGGTAAAATCAACGATATCCGAGAAAGATGTACTGATTAATCAGTTAAGCAACTATATTGCAGGGCAGTATTAATCGCCGATAATAAATTCATTAGGGTCGTTTTGTAAGGCAGGGTTTTCGTCACCCTGCCTTTTTCTATTGCCTGTTTTGTTTTTTTATGATTTTTACGAAAAAGTTTCTATAATTTTGATTATTGGCTAAAAAAGTAAAAATAAAGATAAACACTACATATTGTGGTGTAATCATTAAGAAACCACATTTTGTTGTATTTTCACTTTACAAAGTGCGAATCTTTTGTTAGTGTTCCGCCAATCTAACAACAAACTTATAAAGAAGTTTTTTATGAATCTGAAAAGTCTAGAAATATCAGGATTTAAGTCATTTCGCGACAGGGTTGTCCTTGATTTTTCCACTGGTGTAACCGGAATTGTCGGTCCGAATGGTTGTGGTAAATCCAATATCGTTGACGCCATCCGGTGGGTCATGGGGGAGCAGAGAGTCAAGGCCCTGCGCGGGAAAAAAATGGATGATGTCATTTTCAACGGCAGTCAGGACTCCGCTCCGGTCAGCATGGCGGAGATTACGATGACGCTGGTGGCCAACGGAAACAATTTCCCCGGCGCTTATGCGGAGATGAAAGAAATTTCCATTACCCGCAAAGTGATTCTGGACGGTGAGAGTGAATATTACATCAACAAGGTTCCCTGTCGTCTTCTCGACGTCCGGGAATTCTTCATGGGAACCGGCGTCGGTGCCCGAACCTATTCGTTGGTTGAACAGGGACACGTGACCAATCTGGTGGAAGCCAAACCGGAGGACAGAAGATTATTTATTGAAGATGCCGCCGGTGTTTCCAAATACAAAAGCCGCAAGGAAGCCGCTGTCCGTAAGATGGAAGCGACGAGGCAGAATATGGTGCGGTTAAACGACATCATCAAAGAAGTCCGGACGCAGTTGAATACCATTTCCCGTCAGGCTAAAAGAGCGGAGCAGTATAAAAATATCAAGCAGGAAACCAAAGATGTGGAATTAACGATTTCCCTGCAGAATTATGTTGAGTTTGCCGATAAGGAATCCGCATTACATGCCGAGCGTGAGGAACTGCAGAATCAAGGTAATCTGATTCAAGCCAGCCTCGAAGGAAGGGAAGCCGAGCTCGATGAGATGAAAATAAAACTGATGGAAAATGAAGAGTTGACGGCAAAAACCCAGCACGAACTCTACGAGATGAAAAATATCATCAGTATCAAAGAAAAAAGTATAGAATTTGCCAATCAACAAATCGCCAGTATGGCCGAACGCAAGCAGAAAGATATGGCGGAAATTGAAATCCTCAGAGCAAAACGGGCTGATTTAATCATTGAGATTGAAAATCTGCAAAAAGAAGCGGCTGAAGCCGAAAGCAAACTATCAGAGCTGAAAAAAGAACATGAAGAAATTCAACAAAAGGTTCAGTCGCTGATTGACGCCGATAAAGAAATAAATAATCAACTGGAAGAAAAGAAGATTTTATTTATTGATGTTGTGACGGAGAAAGCCAGATTGCACAACATGATTTCCAGCCTGAATAAGAGTATCGAAGACTTGAAGAGACGAGAGGAAAGAGAAACACGCGAACTCGAGGAAGATAAAAGAATGATGGCTGACTTGGTGACAAAACTGGAGTCGGTCAGCGAAGCATTAAAAAATGACAAATCACAAATTGCCCAGTTAGGAGAGAGAAGAGATACGTCGTCTTCGGAGCTGGAGCGTTCGAAATCGGATTTACAGATCTATGAAGATGATATTGCGAGAATCAGGGAAGATTCCAACATCAAATCTTCGCGACTGGCATCGCTGAAGGAATTTGAGGACGCGTCTAAGTGGAGCAATGAAGGCGTCAAGAGAATCATTGAAGACAGGGAATACAGCGATAAATTTTACGGCGTCATAGCCGATCACATCAGTGTAACCCGCGAATACGAAGCTGCCGTGGAAGCCGTTTTGGGAGAAAAGCTTCAGTATGTGGTGGTCAAGAGTCAGGAAGACGGTATTCACGCGATTGATTATTTGAAAAATTACCGACTGGGACGGGGCAGTTTTGTCTCGGTCGATTTGACAAACCATCACTCGAAAGCATACAGTGCGGAAAATCTGGATGGTGCGCAACCCCTTCTCGAAAAGATCAAAGTCAGTGAGAATTATCAGTCGATTGTTGATGGTCTACTGGGAGATGTTTTATTGGTGCCGACCATTGAAAAAGGAATTTCACTCTGGAAGCAAAATGGTTTCCGGGGAACTTTTGTCACGCCGGAAGGGGATATTATATCTCCGTATGGCGTTTTGACCGGTGGCAGCGGTGCCGCGGTTGAAAAAAGCCTGCTGGCGACAAAAAGGGAAATCGGCGAGTTGGCAAGTGACGTAACAGCGCTGTCCCTTGATTTGGAAGTCAAAACGAATCAGAGGAATAATCTTGTATCCGCGATTTCGCGGCTGGAAGAAGAAATCAGCCAGATAACGAGCGATCTGCATGCCCTGGAAATTGAAATCAACAGCCGCCATAAGGATCGCGAACGTTTTGAAGCGGAAATCAGCAGACTGAAACAGAGAGTCGCCGTGCTGGAATTCAACAGACAAAACTTAAACGCGGAAAAAACGGATGCTGAAGCGAAGTTGCAGCAGTTGAATATTGACGTCACCCGAAAGGATGAAGCAGAAAAAGAAATTAATGAAGTCATCTCTGTTCTGAATGTCAGAAAAGAAGAGTCACGCCGGGCTATTGATGAACAGGAACGTTATTTAACCGCCAAAAAAGTTGAGAAGGCTGCGCTTGAAGAAAAAAGGGATGCTGATTTAAGGACGATATCGAGACTGCAGGATAATGTTACAGCGGTGGAAAATGAGAAGAGAATGAAGGAGGAAGAAATTATCACCTGCGACCGACAGATTGTGGAATTGACTCAGACCATCGCTAACGAACAGACGTTATTGAAAGATTTGTATGACGGTTTCGCGGTCCAGGAGGCCCTGCTGACCGAGAAGAAAGCCAAGCAAAATCGTGAAGACGCTCAGGTGAAAATCAAAGAAAATGAAATCAAAGAAATAAAAAAGAAGTTCGATGATGTGCGCCAGCGGATCAATGAAATGGAAATCCAGTGCCGGGAAGTGACCTTAAATAGTGAAAATCTGAGGAAAGCCGTTTTTGAAAAACACAATGTGGATCTGGCAGCCATGACCACCGGCTTTGAAAGAGTCTCCGAAGAAAAACTGTCCGAACTGATTGCCCTGCTGGAAAAGAACAAGCAGTTAATTGATACCTTTACCGATGTGAATCTGCTGGCTATCACCGAATATGAAGATCTGGAGAAACGCTATAATTTTTTGTCCACGCAAATAACCGATTTGAACGCTTCGCTCAACGTTCTGCAAAGAACAATTACCCGCATTAACAAGATTTCCCGTGCCCGGTTTGCCGAAACCTTTGCCGCGGTCAATGCCTGTTTCAAGGAAGTATTCGCGCAGATTTTCCCGGGAGGTCACGGGGAGCTGGTGCTGACCGATGAAAATGATTTACTGGAAACCGGGGTGGATATTGATGTCCAGGTTCCCGGCAAAAGAAAACAGAATGTCAGTCTGCTTTCCGGTGGTGAAAAGTCACTGGTGGCGGTTGCTTTGATTTTTTCCATCCTCAAATACCGCCCGTCACCCTTTCTGGTACTCGACGAAGTGGACGCCGCTCTGGATGATGCCAATACCAATCTGTTTAACCGGCTGATTAAAGATGTTGCCGGTAAATCCCAGGTTGTGATGATTACGCACAACAAGAGCACTATGGAAATTGCCGATACGCTGTTCGGCGTCACCATGCAAAAACAGGGAATATCAACGCTGGTTTCCGTCAATCTGAACTAATCCATTCTTTACTTATTCATAAAAAGCGGTTATGAAAGGCCATTGCATAAGAAAGGTGTATTTATGGCCAAGATAAGTTTTTTTGAAAAAATTAAAAAAGGACTGTCCAAAACACGGGAAGTTCTGAACACGGATTTGAATGACCTTTTTGCTAAAAAGGTTATCGATAAAGATCTTTATGACAAGTTGGAAGAACTGCTGATTTCAGCAGATATGGGGCCTCAATTTACCTACGATTTAATTGATGATGTGAAGAAGCGGGTAAGCCGTCATGATCTGCAGAATGCGGACGAAATCAAAAAGGTCATGCAGTCCAGAATGAACGCTATTCTGCAAAAAATAGATAAACCTTTGGTGATTCCCCGGGGGAAGCCGTTTATCATCATGACCATTGGAGTCAACGGCAGCGGCAAGACAACCACGATCGGTAAATTAGCCAATATACTGAAAAGTGAAGGACATGAGATTATGCTGGTTGCCGCCGATACTTTCCGGGCGGCGGCGGTCGAACAGCTGGAAGTCTGGGGCCACCGGGTGGGCGCGCCGGTCGTCAAACAAAAAACAGGAGCAGATCCTGCGGCCGTAGTTTTTGACGCGATGGCAAAAATAAAAGCCGGGTTTGCCGGTGTTGTGATTGTGGATACGGCCGGACGATTGCACACCCGTGTTAACCTGATGGAAGAGCTCAAGAAAGTTAAGCGAATCATTCATAAAGAGTTGCCGGAACTGACACCGGAAGTCCTGTTGATCCTGGATGCGACAACCGGTCAGAATGCGGTGATGCAGGCGAAAACCTTTAAAGAAGAAATCGGCGCGACGGGCATCGTTCTGACAAAGCTTGACGGTACGTCCAAGGGTGGCGTCGTGGTGCGCATTGCCGGTGAACTGGGCCTGCCGGTGAGATTCATCGGTGTGGGTGAAGGACTGGATGACCTGCGTGTTTTTGAAAGCGGTAATTTTACAAAGGCATTGCTGGATTAAAGTTATCACAGGTTTTCATGAGTAAAATCTTTGCCATAGGTGACATTCACGGCTGTCTGGAAAAACTGGAAGAGCTGATGAAGAAGATGGTTGTTGACAGGCAAGAAGACACTCTGGTTTTTATCGGCGATTATATTGATCGTGGCAAATCCAGCCGTGGGGTTGTTGATTATCTCATCAGATTGCAAAGTGAGTATCAAAATGTGATCTGTCTGCGGGGAAATCATGAACAGATGTTTATGGATTATCTTGATGGTGTGAATGAAGGTTTATACCTGGGAAACGGGGGCAGGTCAACTCTGGAATCCTATGGCATTCTACGTTCTGACGATATTGAAGAAAGAAAAGCTAAAATCCCCGAAAAACACATGAATTTTTTTCAGTCGCTTTTGCCCTATTATGAAACGGATCATTTTATATTTGTTCATGCCGGCCTCCGGCCGGAACTGCCGCTGCGTGATCAGGCCATTGATGACCTGTTATGGATACGCTTTGAATTTATAGAAAACGAAAATGATTTCGGTAAAACCGTTGTTTTCGGCCATACTCCCATGAAGAATCTTTTAATTAACAAAAATAAGATAGGCATCGATACAGGAGCCGTGTATGGCGGAACGCTGACCGGCGTTGAACTGCCGGAGATTAAAATCTATCAGGCCTGAATATGAAAATCGTCGAATGCGTCCCGAATTTCAGTGAAGGACGCGATCTCCAGAAAATCTCTTCCATTGCCGCTGTTTTTAAATCTTTCCCCCAAATCAGACTGGCCGATTTCAGCGCTGATCCCGATCACAACCGCAGCGTTTTCACTTTTTTAGGAGATCCGGAAAATATGCTGGAGGCGGCTCTTGCCGCGTGTGGAAAAGCGCTGGAATTGATTGACATGAGAGAACAAACCGGGGCGCATCCGCGTCTGGGCGCGGTTGATGTTGTTCCCTTCATTCCGCTGGGCAGAACGAAGATGAACGATGCGGTCACTGTGGCTCATGCTTTCGGCCAAGCGTTTTATGAGCGTTTTGGCGTTCCCGTATATTATTATGGCTTCGCGGCACGAAATGACAGTCGGGTGGCACTGCCCGATGTCCGTCGCGGCGGATATGAAGGATTGAAGGATAAGCTGGTCTGTGCGGAAGAATGTCCGGATGTGGGTGGACAACAATGGAATGCCCGGGCAGGCGCCACCGTTGTGGGCGCGCGAGAACCGCTGGTGGCTTATAACATCAATCTGGCGTCTGACGATTTTTTACTGGCGCGACACATCGCTTCGCGAATCCGGGAAAAGGGAGGCGGTCTGCAATATGTGCGCGCTATCGGATTAAGGCTCAAGAGTCGCGGTCTGGCGCAAGTATCCGTAAATCTGACCAATTGCCGGGAAACACCGCTGAAGGCTGTTTTTGATCGGGTGAAGGAAATGGCGTCAGAAGGCAAAGTGGAAATACTGGAATCGGAATTAATCGGACTGGCGCCCAAATGCGCGTTTGCCGGTACGACGCCCGAATATCTTCAACTGAAAGATTTTGACAAAAATCGCCTGCTGGAGACTCACATCAAAGCTCTGGAAAAATTATAATAACGAGCAATGCGTTTCTTCAATGAAAACTGACATCACACCTTTAACTATTCATTAATTGAAATACTCAAAAGAAAATATTATTATTTCCAAACGTCACGTCGCATTAAAATTCACAGTCCATAGTACCTATTCGCATATATCCCCTGAGCATTGCCCATCGGTAGATATCCATGTATTTCTCAAACTCCGAATAATAT
>Ga0208459_1001286_pt1 | contig 24208 bp, 22 predicted proteins | sample AD_UKC087_MetaG_FD_184433 | JGI IMG/M metagenome (GOLD analysis project Ga0208459, IMG submission 184433) | Active sludge microbial communities of municipal wastewater-treating anaerobic digesters from USA - AD_UKC087_MetaG (SPAdes) (version 2) | ecosystem: Engineered > Bioreactor > Anaerobic >... | reverse complement strand
CGCATCTGGCTGCAATCAAATATCCCTCTGACCGCAACATTCATTCGGCCGGGGCTGTCTTTGCCCCGGCCGCCGGAAAACATCAAAGGAGGAATCCACATGTCTTTACTGGCCTATTTAAGCCCGGCCTGGCGCGATGAAGCGCTCAAGAGACTTCAGTCGGAACTGACCCCGGAAAAAATGAACAACGTCACCACGTCCATGTCCAACATTTATAAAAACTGTCCCGGCGGCGAGGAGCAGTTTCTTTTTGTCGAATGCAGGGACGGGAAAGTCACCCGCGTCGAAACGGGCTCGGGCGAACCGCCGCAGGCGGAGTTCCGGATCATCGGGGATTACGAGACTTTTGCGAAAATTTCCCGCGCGGAGCTGGGCTCGCAAAAGGCCCTCATGACCGGCAAGCTCAAGCTCAAGGGCAACCTGGCCCGCGCGCTCAAACTGGCCGCCGTCGCCGACCGCCTCAACAAGGTGCTCGCGAAGATTCCAACGCAGTACTAGAAGGGAGATTGCATCATGACCAGAATACTGGACCCCACGGATAAATATTACATCGACAATCCCGGCCGCGTAAGGGCGATCCAGGCGGAAATGGCCCGGCGCGGCATCGACGTTTATCTCGGCTCGCGCATCCGCACCATGAGCTTTGTGCTGGATACGTTTTGCCCCTGGCGCAGCTATGTGATCATTCCGCCCGAAGGGCAGCCCACCTATTTTACGTTTGTCGTGGACGCGCTGCGCGTCGGCGACGAAACCTGGCTCGATTCCGACCACGTCCGCGCCTACGGCCCGATGGGCGGCATGGACCAGGTCTCCGCCATCACGGATTTTATCAAGGAGGAGCTCGGCATCCGGAAAGGGCGCCTGGGCTTTGAAGACGGCATTTCCACCTACACGGCCGAGGGAAATCTCTCGCACTGGGAGTACACGCATTTCAAGGACGCGCTGGCCGGTTTTGAATGGGAAAACGCGCACGACATCGTGGACGCCCTGTCGCTGATCAAGGACCAGGGCACGATCGAGCGCTTCCGCACCGCGTCGCTGATCGTCGATGAAGGCCACAAGGCGGCCCGCGCCGCGCTTATAAACGGCGGTTACAAGGGCATGACGGAAACCGTGATCGCCGGCATCGCCGCGCTGGCGATGCGCCGTGCCGGCAGCGTTTCCGAGTGGAACTTCGCGGGGCTCAACGAGATCTCCAGCGGCTACCGGACGGGGCTGGGCGCCTGCACGCCGCCCACGACCAAGGAAATCGGCGCGGGCGAGCCGCTGATGCTCGATTTTCACGCCATGTTCAAACTGGCGCTGGGCGACCATTCGCACAACTACCTCATCGGGCCGGCGACCAAACGCCAGCGCTGGCATGCGGACAACTTTGTCGCCATCATTCAGACCGTCATCGACCACTACCGCGCGGGAACGACGCCCGGCACGCTGGCCGCGATCATGATGGACTTTGCCGAATCGCGCGGCTGCGGCGATTTCATCCAGCCCGCCTGCGAACACGGCATCGGGCTTTTCGGCGACGAGTGGCGCATCGGCGCCGTCGTCAATCCCGCGCTGCCCTACTGGACGGATCAGGACCACGTCTACCAGGAAAACGAAATGGTCGTCTGCGCGATGCAGTACGCCGCGCCGGAGGAGAACATCGGCTTCCGCTACGAAAACGACATCGTCATTACGAAAGACGGTTGCGAGGTGCTCTCGAAGTATCCGCTGGGGATCGAGGAGATCTCGTAAATCGGGCAGGATGCGCACACAATGAAAGGCATCCGTCTTCCCTGGCCGATCGATCTGGCGGGTTTTTACTGGCGGCGGAAAATTTACGGGCAGCGCGTTCCGCTGCTGGCGAGCTTCAAGGTGACGTACCGCTGCAATTTATCCTGCCGCGCCTGCCCGTTTCATCTGCGCGCCGGGGAGGAAGGCGATACGCTCTCCTGGCGGCAGGCCGTGGATGCGCTTCAGGCGCTTCGGCGCGCGGGAACGCGCCTGGTGGTTTTTGAAGGCGGAGAACCGCTGCTGTGGAAAGATCAGACGCGCCGCCTGCACGACCTGGTGGCCTATGCCCGCCGGCATTTCCTGCGCGTGGCGGTGACCACCAACGGCACGCTGCCGCTGGACGTTCCCGCGCATGCGCTCTGGGTGAGCCTCGACGGTCTTCGCGAAACGCACGACGCGCTGCGCAGCGGCTCCTTCGACCGCGTTCAGGCCAACCTGGCGGCCACCCGGCATCCCCGCGTGTTCGTGCACTGCACGCTCAACCGCCGCAACTGGCGGGAAATCGATGCGCTTTGCCGGTGGGTGCGCGAGGCGCCGGCCGTTCGGGGCATGACGGTCCAGTTTTTCTATCCTTATTTTCAGGGAGAAGAAGACCTGGCCCTGGCGGAAGACGAGCGCCGGGAGGCCGTGGCCAGACTGCTGGAGCTGAAAAAGAAGGGCGTCCCCATTTTAAACTCCGCGGGAAGGCTTGCGGCCATGGTGCACAACCGCTGGCGCTGCCACGATGACATTCTGATCAACGTCGATCCGGACGGTGCGATTACCCGGGGCTGTTATGTGAAAAGCCGCGGGCGGATCGCCTGCCGTGCGTGCGGCTTCACGCCGATGGCGGAGGCCTCCGGCGCGCTGGACCTGATTCCCGGCTCTCTGTGGGCGGGCTGGAAACTGTTTCTGAAAAGCTGAATGTTTTGCCGCAGCCGGAAAAGGCGCGGGCAAGGGCGGTTGCGAAAACGATAAATCCAAGGGGGAGAAGGCATGAGCGGTCAAAAGGAAAAGACGTTGCCTAAAAACGCGACGGAAGCGCAGGGACTCTTAATCAAGGCGGTGTATGAAAAGTACGGCAGCGAGGCCCTGCCCCTCATCGAAGAGGCTCTGGGCCGCCAGGGGCGGGCGCTGGGGCTCAGGGCAAAAAGCAAGTTGCCGGACAACCGGCTTTCTTCGGTTGGAGCGGCCTTTGCCAAAAACTTCGATCCTTCCACGGTCGATGTGGTCGCGCTTTCCGACGACTTCTTTCACATCCGGGGGAAAAGCTGTCCGTTCGGTCTGGAAAATACGTCGCGCGAGCTTTGCGAGGCGGTGATGGCGATCGACCGCGAATATTTTCTGGCGGCGACGGACGGCCGGGCCTTGCTCACGATCGAGAACACCAGGGCAGCCGGGGATGAGTGCTGCGATACCTTTTACGTTAACGGCGCAAAAAAGTGAAAGTCAGGTTTTCCCTGCCCTATGCATAACGAACATATCGAATGGTGGGAACATCACCACGTTTTTAACGCGGAGAAAAAGGCCGTCGAAAAGCGGACGCTGATCGTCGTGATGATTACGTTTGTCATGATGGCGGCTGAAATTTTTTTCGGCTGGCTGACGAACTCGATGGCGCTCTTTGCCGACGGCTGGCATATGGGCACCCACGCATTCGCCCTGGGCATATCGCTTGCGGCCTATATCCTTGCCCGTCGATACGCCGCGGACAAAACCTTTGCGTTCGGCGCATGGAAAATTGAAATTCTGGGAGCCTATACCAGCGCCATTGTGCTCGGGCTGGTCGGATTCTTCATGATTTATTCCTCCGTGGAAAGACTGGTGGCTCCGCTGCCCATCCACTACAATCAGGCCCTGCTGGTGGCTGTGCTGGGCCTTGCGGTGAACGTCGTCTGTGCGGCGATACTCAATACCGGGGCGCCTTCCCATGACCATTCGCATGCCCACGGCCATCCGCATGAAGGGTCCCATGAGGATTTGAACCAGAAATCCGCCTATCTGCATGTGCTGGCCGATGCGCTAACCTCCGTTCTGGCCATCATTGCCCTTCTGGGAGCGAAGTATTTCAACTTCAATCAGCTCGATCCGGTGATGGGCATTGTCGGCGCAATCCTCATTTTGCACTGGGCGGTCCGGTTGATTTCGGCGACGGCCAAAATACTTCTGCAAAGAGAAATGGATTCGCCGGTTGCCGCGGAAGTCCGGCAGATTATCGAAGCGGACGGAGATTCGAAGGTCAGCGATCTGCATATCTGGCAGGTCGCCCAGAATCAGTACGCCTGCATTGTTTCGCTGGTGACGGGAAAGGGCTGCACCATCGACGACTACAAAACGCGTCTGAAGGATGTCCACGAACTGGCCCATGTCACGGTGGAAATCTATCCCTGCCGGGAAGGCAACTGAAATTGTCCTCTTTTCCGTCAAAAGCGCTCTTCTCAAGCTATCGCTGACGGTCCTTTCCTCCTGGGCTTTATGAACGGCGGATATGGGGATCCGAAAAAGTTACAGGTTTCCGGAGTTCGGTTGTGCATCAACCGAGTTGCTGCCTGAATCGGGGGGAGGGATTTGACGAAACTCCATATTTTAAAAGAGAAAAATATCCTTGTCCTGTAATTCAATATTTTGCAGCGGATGTTCAGGGGCGGCACGCCGTTTGACAGAAAATATTTCAATGCTAAATTAAAGAGCAGATTGAAAAAGGAAAGGAGGGGCAATGATGAAGAAAGCGCTGATAGTGGCCTCGTTTCTGTTGCTGCCGCTGTTGGGCACGGCATGCAGATTGGGGAGACCGGGAGGCGGATGGGAATACGGACATATGATGGATTACGGTTTCGGCTATGGGGGGATGTTTATGTGGGTAATCTTCCTGATTGTTGTGGTTGTGGCGATTTATTTTATCGCCAGAGCGTTGAAGGAAAAGAATATGAACGCGGGAGGTCAGGATACGCCTTTGAATATTCTGAAAAAACGATATGCCAAAGGCGAGATCAGCAAAGAAGAATACGACCGGATGAAACGGGACCTTGCGGAGTAGACGATATATTGATTCTCTTTTCATCGGACGCTGCAAATCCTATCGTTGTTTTTCCTGTCGCCACTGGCGCGATATGCGAACCGGCCGGTAAGGGAACGCTGCGGTATGCCTATCCGTGAAGGGTCCGGAGGGCTTTGCCTCTTTCTTTTGTCGAATGCGGCGATTTGTGATAGTGAACGCCATATTTTCTTCAAGGAGCGACGATGATGAGAACCATGAAAGAACTGTTTGATTTGTCCGGACAGGTGGCCATTGTGACGGGCGGCGGATACGGCCTGGGATATCAACTGGCCCATGCCCTGGGGGAAGCCGGAGCGAACCTGGTGATTGCCGCCAGAAAACTCGACAAGTGCAAGGCGTCCGCCGAAATCCTGGAAAGGGAACTGGGCGTCAGGGTCCTGCCGGCGCGCCTGGATTTGACTCAGCCGGCGGAGATAGACGCCTTGTTTGAACGGGTGCAAAAAGAATTCGGCAAAGTGGACATCCTGGTCAACAATTCAGGCGTCGCCCTGGTGGAGCCCATCTTCAAATTTTCTCTGGAAACATGGCGCCAGGTCATCGACACGAATCTGACGGGACTGTGGCTGATGTGCCAGAAGGCGGGGTCGCTGATGACCAGGCAGGGGTACGGCCGTATTATCAATATTGCCTCCATTACCGGTTTGATCGGGTGCCCAAGCGATGTCGTGATGTCTCCGCCCTACAACGCCTCAAAGGCGGCGGTGATGGGATTGACGAGGGATCTGGCCGTCAAATGGGCGAAAAAGAAAGTGACCGTAAACGCGCTCGTGCCCGGCTGGTTTGAAAGCGACATGGGAGAGCAGAACAAGCCGGCGCATGACAAGCTCAATGAATACTACATTCCGATGGGGCGTTTCGGAACCGATGACGAACTCAAGGCGGCGCTGCTTTTCCTGGCTTCCCCCGGAGCGTCTTACGTTACCGGAGCCAGCATCGTGGTTGACGGGGGGATTACCATCCAGTAATTCAATCCGCCGGATGACGTCCAAATCTGCAAAAGAACCGGCCGGAGCGCGTGTCCGCCTCCGGCCGGTTCTTCATTGCGGAATGGCCTGACCGCAATATTTACAGATAAGCCTGCTGCGCGTTCAGTTTCCTTGCCGGCTCCGCAGACGCGAGGGAGGCCTCCGGCTGAAAAGCAGCCTCCGGCTTTCGCCTGAATGAGCGCTGTGAAAATGAACAGGAAAGAGAACGAGCCTCACGACCTTTCCTGTCTTCCTGACGAAAGGCTTGATTACGGGCCTTTGCCTGTTGTATGGTGTCACCCATAAGATCCATGGAGAGTCTTAAATATTTTTGAATAGGGGGTAAACGATGGATTGGCAAGCTGTAAGCGATGCATTCGTGAAGATGTTGCGATTGAAAACGGATCCCCTGGCCTTCAAACGGTTTGAGAAACTCGAAGAGCTGGAGAAAATCGAAAACGTGTATCATGTGCCGGCCTTTTCCACTTTTTGTCAGGCGGTGTTCCGGTCCCGGGTGCAGGGCCTGACGGTGGGCATCACGAAAAAGGACCCGATGAACCATCGGTGCCTGCGACTGCACGGCGTGAAGCATGCGCACGAACAGAGCATGAAAGAAGAAGCCGCCATGCTTTCCACGACCTGGTTTGCCACGCCCGAAGACGCTCTGAGGCAGCAGCAGGAAACCCCGCGCGTGCCCGTCGGCGAAGCCGTCGCTTTGGCCCCGCTGTCAAAGGGAAAATTCGAGCCGGACGTGATCCTGTTTTACGGCAATCCCGCGCAAATGATGACGCTGCTTTGCGGACTGCAGAAAGAGAAATATGAGCGGTTCCGGTTTTTCTTTATCGGCGAAGGCGCCTGCGCCGATTCGCTGGGAGAGTGCTACCGGACAAATAAGCCGCAGTTGTCCATTCCCTGTTACGGTGAGCGTGCCATGGGGCAGGTGGCCGACGATGAAATATCGCTGGCTCTTCCGCCGCAGGAAGTTCCCCGGGCTCTGTCGGGCATGAAACGGCTGGCCAAAATCGGATTCAAGTATCCCATAAACTTTATCGGCGGCCAGGCCGATCTGGAGCCGATCCTGGCGCAGATCTACCCGGCGTCGAAAGCCAAAGATCAGCCGTCGTCGTGATCAGCCCCGGAGCGGATTCTTATACGGGACAAGGCGCCGGCGGACGAACCCGGGTTTAGAATCCGCTTGTCCTTGGAGATTGCAGAAAGCGCCGGGCATCCTGTTTGCCGAGCTCATAGGTTTCCAGCAGGCCTTCGGGATTCGTGTAATCCCATTTGGAAATGGCAATCGGCCGGGACGGCTGGATGTAGGCGTGCTCCCGAACCGAGGGCAGGGAGTGCGGGCGATAGCTGCGGGTTAAAAGGAAGAGCGTCCTTCCGCCGATATGCGCAATCGCCCGGTAGGGCACGTTGTCGATCAGCCCACCGTCGAGCGCGACTGCGCCGTTCCAGCGCAGGACGGGCGTGAAAGGCGGCGTGCAGGAGGAAGCCAGAATCAGCGCGGCCAGCCTCTCCGGCGTTTCGCAGCTCCGGACGGAGACGATTTCCGGCCGAAAGCCGATTTTAATGGCGAGCGTCGGATGCAGGGGGGCCGAAAGGGACTTTTCAATTTGGTAGCACAGAAAACCCAGCAGGACCGCCAGGCCAGGCTTGGCCCACGCCGGCGGGCGGGAAAGCAAAATCCGGACGTCCGGCCCCCGGTGCAAAGTTTTTAAGGCCTGTTCGTCAAAAGCCGCAAGGAGCGTATTGCGGTACATCTCCAGGTGCGGAAACAGGGGAACGCCGTTGAACAGGTTTTCCGGATAAAAGTTTTTCGGATTCTTCGCTGTGATCTTCTGAAAATAATCCATGGCCTCGGGCGCTCTGCCGGCAAAGACAAAGCAGGCCATCGCCGCTCCGGCGCTCACGGCGCCGACCGCCCGCGGTCCGTTTTTCAAAAAAGGCGAAAGCTCTTCCCAAAAACCGACCTGCCAGGCGCAGCGCGACCCGCCGCCCGCAAAGACCACGGATGCAAAATCGCTGTGCTCCATTTCAAGCCACCCTCAAATCTTAGTCGATGACGCCTTCAGAAGGCAGAAAAAGCATATTCGGGGCCCATCTGTCCAGATCATATTTTATGGTTGTGCGCGGTGCGGCGCGCAAGAACCGGAGACGAAAAGGCGCGGCACGTCTCTTCCCCCTTTGACCGGCCCCGCCGGGTGTGCTATGCGCAAAGGCGGCAGCACCCCAGAACAGACAACAGAAAGGAAGAAAGATGGATACGTTTCCGTGGTGGAATGAAGCACAGATCAGGCTGGCCGAGGAGGCCGGGAAATTTGTGGACGAAGTCCTGATGCCGATCGGCATGCGCAGCATCGCCAAAAATGAACTGGCGCGCGAGGCGACAAGGCTGATGGCCGGCCGGGACTGGTTCGGCGCGCTGGTCCCGAAAAAATACGGCGGGCATTTTGAAGACTGGGGCGTGACGGGCGCGGCGATTCTGAACGAGGAAGCCGCCCGTGCCGGCGTGGTCGGCCCCCTGGGCACAACCATGTTCGGAAGCGCGACGCAGCTTCTGCACAACGGCAGCGAGGAGCAAAAACAAAAGTGGCTGCCCGCCATGGCCAAAGGAGAGCTGCTGGGCTGCATCACCATGACGGAGCCCTACGCCGGCTCCGATATTGCCTCCATCGAGTCGACGGCCGTGCGCGCCGGCGACGACTATATCATCAACGGGAAAAAGCGGTTTCAAACGACCGCGGCGGCCGCCGATCTCTATCTGTGCTATTTCCGGACCAGCGGGAAGCCGGAAGACCGGGCGGCTTACCGGCACCTGAGCGCTTTTGTCGTGGAAAAAGGCGCGCCCGGCTTCCATGTCGAGCGGGTCAACGACATGATCGGCATGTTCGGCAATTACAACGGCAACCTGACCTTCGATCAGGCCCGGATTCCCGCATTCAACCGTCTGGGCAACGAAGGCGACGGATGGAAAATCATGATGGGCGGCCTCAACGTCGAAAGGATTCTGAACGCCGCGCCGATTCTGGGCCTGATGCGCGAGTGCATCCGCTACGCCAAGCAGCATCTGGAAAGACGTTTGCAGTTCGGCCGTCCCACCGGCGATATCGCCACGAACCAGTTCAAACTCGCGGAGATGATTTCGAAGCTCTACTTAAGCCGGGTGATGATTTACTATTCCTGCCACTGCATCGACCTGGGACGCGAAATTCCCGTGGAAGCAGCCGTCTCCAAACTCTTCGCGGCGGATTCGCTCATGGAAACGGCGCTCGAAGCCATCCAGTGCATGGGCGGCAACGGCGCGCTGAAAATTTACCCCGTGCAGCGCATCATGCAGGACGCCAAGCTGACGCAGATTGCGGCAGGAACCTCGGAAGTGCTGAAGCTGCTCATCTATCGCCAGGGCACCAAACGGATGAAGGACGATTTGAAAGCCCCGCAGCGGATGATCGATCCGGACCTCAAGGTTCCCCTGCCGGTCGGGAAGCCGCCGGCGCGGGTTGCCGCCCGCAGCGAAGCGGATGTCCTTGCGGTTCTGGCCGAAAATTACCGGGTCAATCCGGGACTGCACATGACGATGGACGACATCCGGGAGTGGCTCGAGGCAAGCGACGCGGACCTGAAAAAATACCTCGAAGCCCTGGAAGCCCGGGGGTGGGCAGGCCTCTACCGCACCCGCCAGGGCATTGCGCTGGCCCGGATCACCCTGGCCGGACTTCAGCAGGCTCACCCGCCGGAGTATTACCGGTACATCCCCGACTGGGCAGCGCCCCAGGACATGTTTTAGCAAAGCGCGGGGAACACCTGTAATCTGCCGGAAAAGTGCGCCGCGGAACGCTCCGGAGCAGTATGGCCAACCGGAAGGAATGGAAAAAGGCCGCCGGCCGCAGACGATAACGGGCTGTCCGGAGCGGCGATCGGCGGTATGCGAGATGAAGCCTCCGCAGAAGAAAAGAAAAGAATTGTTTCCGGTTCCTACAGAGGGAAAGGCAGGACACGATGACACTCAAACATCACTTAAAAAATACCGCCTCCAGGATTCTGCATTATCTTCAGGATTTCACGCCGCGCGAGGACCTTTATGCTTTGGAGGAAAACGAAGCCTGTCTGAACCGCGGAAAGGCCGCAGACGGCGGTGACCGCTTTGTTCTCTCCAATCCGGAAGCCTTTCATGATCTCGGCATCGGCGCAGTCATGAATGCGGTTTTCACCGCGGTTCCCCGGCAGTATGAAAAAAGCAGGGTCAGCGACAGAGAATACATTGAAAGCATCTTTCATCATCCGGCCGGCGATAAAGAGGAGATCGGCAGGCGGCAGGAAACGATTTTCGAGCTGCAAAACGACGAAGCCTTGTGGCGGCAGGTCCTTGCCGTCAAGTCCAGCCTGGATACCTGCCTGTACGACGAGCGCTATCGCAGCGCCGTCAACGGTCTGAAATCTCTTCAGGATGCGGCCAACATCATGGAATTTGTTTCCAGCATCCGCAACATGCAAAAGCCCCTTTCCCGACGCCTGAAACGCATAAAAGACCTGGGCGACCGGTTCGACGCGGATACGAAATTTGGCGAAGCCGAGAGGTTTCTCCGGGACATCTATGTTCCTTACGGCGTGGGCGACGCCATCGACGACAACATGGATTATCTGACGTCGCTCAGCGCCGTGGGATCGCGAAGGGAATTTTACAAGCGAAACAGGATTCTTCTCGAAGCCACGGAAAAGATGCTTACGGAAGATCCTTTCGCGCGCTTTCTCAACGATGAAGCCGGGGCCGTCAATCTGCTTGCGACCATGAAAGCCAAACTCGACATCTGGCACAAAGAAATATTCAGCTTCAATCTCGCCGGCATCACCCTGGAAACGTGGGGGAAAAACGAGCGGAAACGATACGGAGATTTGATGGAATACTGGCTTCTGCTCGTGAACGAGGCGGTTTATTCCCGCATTCCACAACTGGCGATCGGAGATTTGTCGGCAGAGTTGAGTTTTTATCTTGGCGCCGCGGCGCTGCAGCGAAAATGGAAGGCGGACGGCTTTGCCGTGACCCTGCCCGTCATCCTGGACAAAAGAGCAATCCGGGCTTCCGTGACGAACGCCCGCAATACGTCGCTGATGGAGCGTCTGCAAGCCGATCGCATTGTCGGCAACGATATCCTGTCGGACCGGGACCATAACCTCTTTGTGATTACAGGCCCGAACAACGGCGGCAAGACGACCTACCTCCGGCAGGTGGGGCAGATGTACTGGCTGGCCCATCTGGGCATGGCGCTGCCCGCCGATCAGGCCGAGCTGAGCCTCATTGACGCGATCTTCACCTCCTTCAATACCGAAGACAATACGGCCGAGGGCACGGGGCTGTACCTGACGGAATTAAAAAGAATCGCCCGGTTTTCCCGTCCCGCGGCGGGGCAACCCCGCATGACCCCTTATTCCGTCGTTTTCTTCGATGAGTTTGCCAACGGAACGGATCATGAGGAGTCGGTCAAGCGAACGAAGATCGTTCTGGAGTATTTAAGTCAAAAAGGCGTGACGGCTTATTTTACCACGCACAAGCACGAAATCGCCGATATGGTCGAAGCGGGCCGGCTGCCGGGAGCCGCCAACCTGGGCGCGGAAGTCCGGCAAAGCGAATGCGGCATGGAAACAACCTTCAGAATTCTGAGAAATGCCAAAGAAAAGAGCTACGGCCACATTCAGGCGGAAGCCATGGGCATCACACCGGACGCGCTGCAAAGCTATCTGCGGGAAGAAATCGCAAAGCGGCTTTACCCGGTGGAAGACACGCGGATGGAATCCCGCGAAGCGTCTCCCCGCTGAGCGTCAACCGTCAGATGGCCCATGCCTTCTCCTCCGGAATCGAGGGGCGTTCAATTTTTGTTCAATTTCTTGACACATCTTTTTCCGCGGCCTATACTTCAGAAAAACGACTATTCGTCGATCCGGTAAAGGAGCCGTGCGTATGACGTCGGATGCGAACTCCAAGCCCATCAGCAGAAGAAAGTTCATTCAAATCTCCGCCGTTGTTGCCGGCGCCGCCTTCCTTCCCGGTATTCCGCAAATTCAGGCGGCGGAGCCCACCGCCGATCTGGTGCTGAAAAACGGAAAAATCATTACCGTCGATCGTCAGAAATCCATCGTTCAGGCGCTTGCCGTCCAACGCGGCAGAATTCTCGATGCGGGGGAGACGGAGAAGATCGCCCGTTATATCGGCCATGAAACAAAGGTCGTCGATCTCCTGGGAAAGACGCTCACGCCGGGACTGATCGACTCCCACGCCCATTTGCCGCCCTTCGGCCTCAGGGAATCGAAGCGCTGGGTGAAGCTTCAGGGGATGGACGCGAAAGAGGACGTGCTCGCGGCGCTGGCCCGCAAAGCGCAGAATCTGCCCAAGGGGCAGTGGATCGTGGCCTGGGGAATCGAAAGCTTTTCCCTGTCCTTTCTCACCAAAGAGGACCTGGATAAAGTAAGCGGCGATCATCCGATGCTGGTCACGCACACAACCGGTCAGTGGGGCTTTGCCAATTCCCTGGCTCTCAAAATATCCGGCATCGACGGCAATACCAAGAGTCCGCCCGGAAGCAAAATCGCCCTTTCGACTTTTGGAAAAGAACCGACGGGGCTGCTCATTCATTATCCCGCCCTTTACCTGGTGCGCAAGCACATGCCGGCCCTGAGCGATGAGGAGGCGCGGGAATGTATTCTTCATGCGGCAAATCTCTACGCCCGGGAAGGCGTGACCACGATCCACGACAACTTTTTTATGATTTCGGAAATCGGCGCCAATCAATTCGCCAAAGCTTACATCAACCTGGTCCAGACGGGCGCGCTCCCCACCCGGATCAAAATCTGGCCCTACCTGGCCAATCTCAGGGAAGCCACAAGCGTCATGAACGACCTCTTTTCGGGAAAAGATCCGCAGCCGGATTCATCCGTGCGGGATTTCTTTGAATTGCGCAAAGAGCAGCCGGCGCTTTTTGCCGATCTGTGGGGCGGGCTGAAGTTCGCCATTGACGGTTCGGGCATGACGACCCTCTGGTACATGAACCCCCGCGCATTGCCGCTTCACTCGCCGGAAGATGTCCAGGCCATGGTCAGGCTCTTTCACCGGGCGGATCAGCAGATCAGCGTCCACGCGGTGGGCGACCAGGCCGTCGATATCTTTCTGGATGCGCTGAAGGCGGCGCAAAGCGATTACCGCCGCGGCGACGCCCGGCACCGCATCGAGCATGCCATCCGCCCGCAGGCCGCTTCTCTCGGACGCATGAGCCGGCAGAACGTTGTCGTATCCACGCATCCGCAATTCATTTATTCCTGGGGCGATAAATGGATGATGAGGAACAAGGAAAAAGCCATTCCGCTTCAAAGCTATCTCCAGGCGGGAATTCCCGTTGCCCTGGGCGCCGATCCGCCGGCCTTTCCTTTATACCAGCCGCAAATCGCGCTGTGGCAGGCTTCCAAGCGGACGACCCAAAGCGGCTACCGCCTGGATGCGTCGGAAAGCGTTTCGATTTCGGACGCCCTGAAAATGCAGACGATGGGAAGCGCCTATGCGGGCTTTCAGGAAAAAGAAATCGGCTCTCTGGAAAAAGGGAAACGGGCCGACATGGTCGTCTGGGATCGGGACTTCTACACGGTTTCCGCCGACGCCATCAAAGAGGCAAAAGCGCTGATGACTTTTGTGAACGGAAAAATCGTCCACGAAAAGAAAAGCGAAAGCGACCAAGCCTGATTGCAGGTGGGCGTTAATCTGACGTCCATTCAGCAACCAGCGCAATGCCTTAAGCGTGAAGGCAGGTTGAAGTTAAAAGTGTACTACGTTCCAATGTTTCAAAAATAATTCAGATAAAGCGTAACGGCATCTTTGGCCTGTGCAATTTGCCAGTCAAGCAGTTTCGGATCTCCTTTTAAAGTATCAAGAAATGATTGAATTTTTAAGGATATTGGTTTATCATCCGCCGAATTCAAAAAACGAACAAACCTGCTGCCCCAAAAGGCATAAAATGAAACTTGATTTTCAGGAACCAGTTTACGATGGAGCCGGAACTGTTGAAAGTCCGGAAGTAAGCGATTCATTACAGCGCCTCCATTGGAAAAGGGTATGAGTCATTGCGGGATTTTTTGCAAAAATCCCATAAAATACGCACTGTGTTTTTCATAGGGAATAAGAACTAATTGCATAGTGTGTAATTTGTATTTTACTGATTTTCAACAAGTTTTTTAAAAAGGGTCGTAGCGCCTCAGGTGCCCGGAACCGGGTATTATGTAGTCGGTATATTAAATGTTGGCTTTGAATGAATACTGATAAGGAGACAATAAATGGCACAGATAATTGTTGGAGATAAATCACCTATTCAAGATTATCCTTTTGCAGACGAAGTTCATGACATGGGTGATTTTATAGTTGCACATCCTGAAATATTGGGCTCAGAAGTAGAAATATTAGCAAGAGAGCTTCAAGTGCCTACTATTGCCGGGCTGAAAAGGCTAGATTTCCTTGCCTTTGACACCGAAAATAATCAGGTTGATATTGTTGAATTAAAAAATCAACTTGCAGACGAGAAAGTACTTCTTCAGACGCTTCGTTATGCAAATTGGTTGCGAAATAACCCAGACACTATTCGCTACCATATTAAAAAGCAGAATTTAAAAATTGATGCCGAAGAGATAGACACCGATTCAATAAAGGTAATTATTGTTGCTCCTAAAATATCGCATACGCTTACAGAGTTATGTCAGTATATTACTGCTTTTGATTTTGAGTTTGTGGAATTACAAAGATTTAGAGATGCTTCCGGAAAAGTTTACGCTGTTACAGATCGCATTGAATCCGAAGTTATTGAACCTGTGCCCACGAAATCGCAAGGCCTGTATGATCTAAAGTGGTATAGTGACCATTCTGTGCGTGAACAGCAAATACAAGACCTTCAAAAAGCAATAGATGAATTAAATGTTATTTGTGAGCGAAACGCGTGGGATATAGGTCCAAGATACGTTAAGTGGTCTGTCCGGTTCCAAACTCCCGGCGGGCGTAATGCATTTTTCCTAAATGTTCGGAAAACTCAAAACCATCATTTGTTCTTTTGTTTAGGGCCAGATTTCGACCTTTCAAAATTTAATATCTCAGAGAAAATTAAAAAATCAATTCGCCACACAAAAGGTAGCCGCTGGTGGAAAATTGAATTTTCGGTTGAAGAGATAAATGAACTTGTCCCGCTCCTGGAAATGGCTTATCAGAACATTACAAAATAAAAGCCAACAAGGCGCTAGAGCCGATCGCAGCGCCAGGGGCGCTGCTCCGGCTCAGCTCGTCGTTGGCCAAAGAAAACTGAAGATGAGAACAGATAATGAGTGAACAAAAATTCAGGATAATAGTCCTTGGTGCTGGCTTCTCAAAGTCGGCTGGACTTCCGATAGCCAATGAACTCTGGCAACAAATACTTGCTCGGACTAGATCCCTTTGGGGAAGAGCCAAGAAGTTTAACGAGGATCTTGATGACTACATATCCTATCGCCGAGATTGCGATGGTGTAGAACTAAACAGAGATTCGGTTGATTTTGAGGAGTTTCTCGGGTTTCTCGACATCGAACACTATCTGGGACTGCGAGGGTCAGATACCTGGAGTACGGATGGCAACGAAGGCCAAGTTGTCGTGAAAACGATGATTGGAGAAATACTAACGGAATGCATGCCATCGCCGGACGCTATCCCAGAATTGTATTTGGAGTTTGCTCGTCACCTCCAACCCCATGACTATGTTCTCACATTTAACTACGACGTTCTATTGGAACGTGCGCTTGATGCCGTTGGGAAGCCTTACAGGTTATTTCCTCATCGTTTTAAATCGATCGGACGTACAATGAATATCATAGATTCAAGTAAACATGAGATCACAGTTCTCAAATTGCATGGTTCGATAGATTGGTTTGACAAAAGTCAGTATCTGGAACTAGAAAAGGATTTTAAAAAACAAGGTTCTACAAACTTACCCCATCATCCCGTGTTTAATGGCACTATCAATGGGGGCACACGCCCTATTCTTGACGGTCCACGGAGCCCAAATGATCCTCTCCAGAATATGCATAGAGTTACAAATATAAAAGAACTCTATCAACGCCAAATATTGTTCTCGGCGACACCTTGGATACTCACACCTTCAACAAATAAGGTGGTCTATGCAAACCCACTAAAAGATTTTTGGGACGGCCTTGGTAGATCGGGAGGAACAAATTTCGGAATGGCAATTATTGGGTACTCACTGCCAAGTCACGACCAGTATGCAAGACAAGCCATCTATTCATTAGTAAAGAACTATCAAGAAGTATACTGGGATGAAGATTTATTTGGCTTCAAGAAGACCCCTCTTGTGTTAATAGATTACAGAACTACACCTGAAGATGTCCTGAAATATCAGAAGAATTACCAATTTGTTGATTTTAATAAATCTGTATTGCACATGGATGGATTCAATGAGGAAGCCATTAATAAAATATTCAATTAAAAGAAGGCCAACCCGTCGCTACAGCCGATCGCCGCGCCAGGGGCGCGGCTCCGGCTGAGCTTTTCGTTGGGGTGCAATAAATTATTATTAGGAGAATATGATGGCTGAGAATGATAAATCTTTTCCCAAAATTGCTGAATCAAATTGGTGGAAACTCCGGAATCTTTTCAAGCAAAAGGTGCCAGCCTTGGTTACAACGACTTATCTTGCATCTGCTTTATCAATGACCGAAGTTTCGGCACGTGGCAACATAATAACACCATTCAAAAAATTAGGCATTCTTGATGAAGCAGGAAAACCTACAGATCTCGCCTATGACTGGCGCGACGATGCTAAATATGGACAGGTTTGCCAAGCATTACTTGAAAAAATATATCCGCAAGAGATTCGTGATTTATATCCGTCGATTGAAAGTGATCAAAAAGCAATTACTTCTTGGTTCATGAATTATTGCCGCTGTGGTGAACCAGCAGCGAAGATGTATACCACATTTTACAGGTTGCTTTTGATGGCGGATCCAACTTCTAGTGAAGATGTCGCAACTAAGAAGCAGAAGACTCCTGCATCTTTAAAACAATCGAAAGTCCAAATATCTAAGAAACAAGACAAAGCAGAAAGCAAAGAAATACTTCCTGATACTTCCGAGAAAGAAACTGGCTCATCTCTAGGCAAAACGCAAGGCAAGCATGGAAGCCTTCCTCAGCTTCACATAAATATTCAATTACATATCTCTCCGGAAACTACTGCTGAACAGATTGACAAAATATTTGAAAGTATGGCTCGGCACTTAAAAGACTTCAGAATTTAGATCAAAACCATGATGGACAAAGCAAGTAAAATAAAAATATTCGTTTCAGCCATGCAGAATGACTGCAAAGATGTCTTACTTCCGCCTGAGGCTGGTCTTAATGCACATGGACAATCTGTTGTGCCGATTGCCCTTATCAATGGGACTCGCGGATATATTGAACGCGTTGCTCACCAAGTCAACGGTTGTTATGATGAGGGTTGGTATGATGCTTGTGCTGTCATGGTAAGACGTCTTCTTGAAACTCTGATAATAGAGGCTTTTGAGTATCACAAGATCGCAGATAAAATAAAAGACGGCAAAGGAGATTTCTTTTTCCTTTCTGACCTCATTAGATGCACGCTTTCCGAACCTACGTGGAATTTAACTAGAAACACTAAGAATGCACTACCGAAGCTTAAGGATATTGGAGATAAATCTGCCCATAGCAGGCGATATCACGCAGTTCGAAATGATCTCGACAAACTTCTCAAAGAGATAAGGGTTGTCGTTCAAGAATTAATCTACTTGAGTGGTTTAAAATAGCCCAACCAGTCGCTAAAGCCGATCGCCGCTTCGCGGCTCCGGCTTAGCTTGTCGTTGGGCTTAAAAAAATATAAGGAGTAGCAGTATGTCAATGGGATTTGTAAGTACGGCAAAACGAGGCCAGCACTTTGATTTAGCAACCCTTGCTATAAAAAAATTAAAAAGTGCAAATCTTGCGCTTAAGGGAAAATCGGAACGGGAGTTTGAACAGGCTGTAATAGGTCATCTGCAATCTTCTCCAACACTTCGAAAAAATTTAATAACGCAAGTAGGTACAGACGAAGTCGAAAAAATTATGCAAGCTAATCTTTTTGGATTTTGTCATAGGCCTGATGCCTCCATAGGAAATGATGGTACTGCAATTGAAATTAAAGTTATTTCAGGCGGCCAATCAGCGAGAGATATTTTGGGGCAGTCCATTGCCTACCGCATGCAATATCGGTTTGTAATAATCGTATTAGTGGACGGCACCGAAGACAGAAAGATAGTTGAGCTATGCAAGGATAAAAAAAGGAAGAAACATAGGGACGCTGTTAACTTCTTAACTTTATAGCAGGGAAATTCCTTCCTGCTCTGCAATCTCGCGGCCGCGGACAACCGATTTGCTTACGGCGACAACGGATATTCCGAATCGGTTCGCCAGACCGGACATCGAAACGCCCAACTCCCGAACCGCCCAGTAACAAAAAAGACTCCGCGCCCTCACAATCGGCCGTTGTCTGCCGGCCGACAGAATGTCTTTCGGCGCCAGTCCCGTAATTGTTGAAACATGTTTGGCAATTCTGTCCAAATCCATCCCCGCCGCGCGCAGGACATGGCGCCGATTCATCTGTTCCTTCGACCGCGCCAATACTCTGGTGACGAACTCGCTGTCCCCCAGGATCCGCTCATCACTGCGCTGATAGACGCCTTCACGTCTTTTTTGTTTTAAGCTGTCCCACCCTCCGGCGCTTCGTATCAGACCGCCGCCCGCCAGGTCGGGGCGTCTCCCCTGCGCGATGCCGGCTTCAACAAACCTGCGATAGGCTTTCCGGGCCGAAGCCGGCCTGGAGCTGAAGTATCTGAGAGCTTCTTCCGTCTCCTGCCACGGATTTTTGTTTTTGCCCATCAGGGTGCTGTGGCCGGAATAATCATAGGAATCAAGCTCATCCAGCCCCCGCACCAATCCGGCGCGCAGCGGATTGAGATGGATATAGCGCACGAGTTCCAGAAGGTAGGCCTCTTCCTGGCATAAAATGGATTTAAAGCGGTTTTGAAACAGATGACCGTGGCGACGGCGGCTGCGGTTGAACCACACCGCATAGCCGGTCAAGAGCCGCCTCATGACGGTTGAGAGCGGAACCGGGCCGGTGCGGCAAAGCAGATGAAAGTGGTTGGGCATCAACGACCAGGCAAAGCAGGTCGTGCCGGTATCCTGAAGGATTTCTCCCAAGCGATGGAGAAAGTGCTTCCGGTCCTCATCCGATTCAAAGATCTTCTTTCGTTCGATGCCCCGAACCATTATGTGATGGACGGCATCAGCGGCGTCTATTCTTGCGCTTCTCGGCATGCCTTCCTCTTAGCCATTCTTTAGCAATATGTCAAGAATAAGTTTAAATGTTAACAGCGTCCCTATGTTATTATGTTATTACACACGATCGGGTTCATGCGGTTGTTATCAGCTCCTCAGTATTTCAAAAACATCGTTGCCAGACGGATCTCGACGAATGTAACGGAAGCCAGATTTCGTAAGCACCTTGACCGACGCCATATTGTCAGAAGTCGTGCGGGCAATAACCTTGTGCACTCGGATGTCGTAAAACGCATTCGAGACAAGTGCTCTGGCCATTTCAGTCGCATACCCATCCTTTCGCGCCGACGGCATTATGGAAAAGCCAATCTCTACTTCGCCTCCTTCATTTGGGGGGCCGAAGTACCCGCCTGTTCCCACCAACATTGAAGGCTGATTCTCCTCTTCTCGGCGTACCGCATACCAAACATACCACCCAACAACCGACGCGCCACCTTCTTTGAGGCGACAGCCGAAGAACTCCTGTGCATCCCGGTCATACTCCCCTGGAGGCCATCCGGGTTCAACCTGGGTTCTCAACAACCGTACTAGGTGTTCAGGGGATTCCATTTCGGCGTGAATATGGTCAAATGTCGCCGCTGTTAACTCAAGTCGGTCTGTCCGTAAAGTGCCATTTTTTAGTTCATCCATTTTGTATTTCTCTGATAACAGAGTAATAAGTAGAAAATTTTCCATCATACCAGACCCTATAGACGCCCGGATTTTCCACTTATTACCTTTCCGCTTGCCATATTCCGCTTATTACGCCATTAAAGGGGCAAACATGGAAAAATTTGCTTGTAAGCCCCATTGTCGCCGGTCCCGCCTTTGGCGGGTTTCTAAAAGCACCATCTGAATATTGTTTTAAAATTTAATATGAACAGGCAAATGCAACCGAAATTCCACCCGAATCCGAAGCTCAGGCTAATGGACCAGGTTCGGGAGGTCCTTCGGTATCACCATTGCGCCTATCGCACAGAACAGACCTACTGTCAATGAATTCTTCGTTATATCCAATACTTCGGCGGGAGAACCCATCCGCAGCTTCTTGGGGCGAAGAATGTCGCGACCTTCCTTGCTCATCTGGCTACCGACGGACAGGGCACGTCCTCAACACAGCGGCAGGCGCTAAACGCTCTGGTCTTTCTTTACAAACACGTTCTGGACATTCCTCTGGAAGAAGAAATTGCCCCGACACGAAGCAGGAAAGTAATTCATCCCCCGACGGTGATGTTCCGGATACTCTGGCTAAGAAATATCCCAACGCAGCAAGGTCTAACGGCCGGCAAAGGGTTTTTCCGGCAAAAGCAAGATCGACCGATCCACGCTCCGGCCGGGAAATGCGCCCTCAAGGAAACACAGGCACGTAGTGCACTTTTTAATTTTAACCTTCCTTCACGCTGCTTGAGCCCCCTGGATGATCTGGCTTCATGCAGAATTGCCAGATTTTAAAGTGGCGTTTTTTTCAGCCAAGAATCGCCTTGACATCGCATATTCCGCCTCCTATAATCGGCGTCCATTAAAGAAGCACTTATCGATTCAGTCATCAATTTGTCTGTTGAAAAAAGCAAGCGAGGGTACGACCATGCATGCATCTTGGATGAAGATGTCCGTTGTCGGTCTTTTGGCCTTTGTGCTGGTTGTTACGGCCTGCGGCGGAAGGGATTCGCTGACGGTGTCTCCGGGGACAGGGATGCTTGCCCTGGCCAGGCAGGCCAAGGCACGAGGCGAGTTTACCACGGCTACAGGTCTTTACCGGCAGGCGCGGACGCTGCTGACGAACGAAGGGAAAAATGACGCTGCGCTGGAATGCCTCAACAGCCTGCGGGATATCCAACTGATCACGGCTCAGTACCCCTACCGTCTCGGCGAGACGCGGGCGATGCTGGCCGATGCCTTTCCACAGGTGACGCCGGAAGAGCGGGAGGCCTGGATCACCCAGGGGAAACTGGAGAGCACCATGATCGACGGCGAATCGCGCTTTTTTTCGGATTTTATTTCCAATGTCAAATTCCGGAACGTCGATCTCTTTCGCCAGGACGCGAATATGTACAAAGGCTTCGAAGATCACTACAAGCTTCTCAAACAGGTCGTGGATGCCGGCCCGGGCGCCGATCCCTGGCAGCCTTTCATCAGGCCGATATCCTACACGGCGACCTGTACGCTTGCCGTTCCCCGGGGCAAATTGCCCGCCGGCGGCATCTTGAAACTGTGGTTTCCCATCGCCATCGTTACAGGCCCGCAGAGGAATGTTTCCGTGCTTTCCATAACGCCGATGACCTATGTGAAAGGTTCTCCGTCCATCGACCAGGATATCGGATTGATCTACATGGAGGTTCCCCTGTCTGAACTGACGCAGGACCTCCATATTGTGATCCGCTTCACCTTCGACCACTATGAGCAATGGTTTCAGATCGATCCGGATAGAGTGGGGGCGTACGACCGCAAAAGTGATCTCTATTTGAAATATACGGCTTCCTGTGGAAATATTGCCGTGACCAATGAGATCCGCCGAACTGCGCAAACCGTGATCGGAGGCGAAACCAACCCTTACCTCGCAGCGAAAAAAATCTATGACTACGTCCTGGCGACGGTGACGTATAGCTACATGCCTCATTTGGCTCTCTGGCCGCGCGGCGAGCCGGAATCCGTGTACGTCCATCGCAACCGTTACGGCGATTGCGGCGCCCAGTCCATGTATTTCAGCGCCTTATGCCGTTCTGTGGGCATTCCCGCGCGCACGACTGGGGGATGGCAGCTCTTCACGGGGAACTTGAGCGGCCACTTCTGGGCTGAATTCTATCTGCCCAATTACGGTTGGATTCCTGTCGATCCCACCGCCGCGGATATGGCCGGATACCTGACCGACGTGAGCGATGAGGACAAGAAGGCTTTTCAGGACTTCTTTTTCGGCAACCAGGACCACTTCCGGTGCAATGTCCAGAAAGACGTCGACGTGCCCCTCATCCCGCCTTCGCGGGAGCGGCCCTTCATGACCTCATCCATTCAATATCCTGCGGCGACCTGTGATACCATGGAAGATGACCCCGGGATCATGATCATGGATTACTGGAGCACGACGGTAAGCGTCAATTAGGCACACAGGACGAAATGGCCGCGCACGTGCGTTCTTGTCTTTGCGCTTATCGAATCATTTCCTGTAGTATTCCGTCTGCAGGATTTCTTGCATATCCGAAGGGCGTTTTATGGGATACGGTTTGTCAAACGATTTATAGGGGCTTTACAGGGGAAACCCCTTGACTTTGACCCTCAGTTTCATGAGAATCTTTCTGTGGTCGCAGGATAATTGCTCAGTTGCGGGCAAACGGAAACACACCAACCCATCGATTGCCGGGGCAAACTCAAGGAGGTCGGATATGTATAAAAAAAATGCCGGGCAGGTCGTCTTCGTCGTCATGTTCATTATTCTGATGGTTTCCGGGATTGCGGCGGCGCAAAGCGCAGGCAGGAACGACGGGGCAAGCAACTCCGGAGAAGCCTGCTACAAGTGCCATTTCCAGATCAAGTCCCTGAAGGAAGGTTCCAAACATGCCATGCTCTCCTGCGCTGTCTGCCACAGCGGCACAAAAGAGCACGTGCAGAGTTTCCGGAACAAGCCGGTAACGGCCATCGATCAGGCCGTCTGCGGCAACTGCCACGGCAACCAGTTCAAGAGCTTTATGAGAATCAACTATGCGGCGCCGGCCCGCAAGGAAAAAGGCCTGCCTGCCGGCCGCTCTCCGCTGCAGGAAAAACTGCTGGCGCCGCACGGATTCACCAAGGAGCACAACGAACCCCGGGCGCATGTTTTTATGGTCACCGACCAGTTTGCCGTGGACCGCTTCATCGGCGGGCGCTTCCAGTATAAAAAAGGTTTCGCGGGCGTCAATCAAACCGGCAAGGCCTGGGATGTCCTTTATGACACGGGCCGCGAACTGCCGGAAACCGCAAAAGCGGGCAACGCCACCTGCATCAAGTGCAAAACCACCGATCACATTCTGGAATGGAAATACATGGGCGACAAGGACCCGAAAGCCGGGTGGGACCGGAGCTCCGACATCGTCGCCTTCTCCAAAGCGACGCAAAATCCCATGGGCTGCATCCACTGCCATGACGCCCATGGCGCCGCGCCCCGGGTGGTCCGCGACGCGCTCATCGATGCGATCGATCGCGACGGAGCGAAGACCTTCGCCCGGAACGGCAAAACGGATCTGAAGGTCGTCGATTTCCGGGGATTCCGGAAAATCGGCGTCATGGGCAAGACCGATTCCCGGATGATGTGCGCCCAGTGCCATGTCGAATACGCCTGCAATGCCGGGTTTGAATTCGACAGCGGTAAAAAGGTCGGCTATGACGACCGGCGCACCAACCACTATCCCCTGAAAAACGCCAACGATATTCTTGCGCATTACAAGAAGCTGAATTTTTATGATTTCAAGCATGCCGTGACGGGCGCAAGACTGGTCAAGCTGCAGCATCCCGAGGCCGAGACCTACTGGGGCAGCGCCCACGACCGGGCCGGCGTCCAGTGCCATCAGTGCCACATGCCGAAAGCCAAAGACCAGGGGGGGAAGCTGTATACCAACCACGGCGTCATCCGCCCCATCAAATCGATTAAAGAGGCCTGTCTGGGGTGCCATCCCAATTCCTCGGAGGAAGAGAAGCACTACCAGATTGAGACGGCCCAAAACTACATCAGGGGCAAAATGCGCAAGGCGGAATACTGGCTGGCAAAATTAATCGACACGTATGAAGCGGCTAAAAAAGCCGGCGTTCCGGAAGCGACGCTTGCGCAGGCCCGGGAAAAGCACGAGGAAGCGCATGTTTTGTGGGAATGGTGGACGGCGGAAAACAGCGACGGCTGGCACAACCCGGAACTTGCCCGGGCGAGTCTCGCCGCATCCATCATCGCCTCGAAGAAAGGCGTGGACATCCTGACCCGGGCCAGGGCAACCAAATGACCTTCCAAAAGATTGTCCTGATTACGAAGCCTTCAGCAAATCCTTGGTTGCAACGGCCACCTGCGTAAACATTCCTTTGGACACC